>OCAD01000018.1_pt1 | contig 190853 bp, 147 predicted proteins | sample 1538261 | NCBI WGS metagenome assembly OCAD01 (sample SAMEA2580261, study PRJEB22360) | human gut metagenome | biome: human gut; feature: human-associated habitat; material: faeces | place: Denmark | collected 2008/2010
TCAATAGTAGTGCCATTCATCCAAGCATTCAATTCACTATTTGCCAGATTCCAATCAATAAAAATCGCAGGAGTTGTGGCCACCGCCAATAATATCAATCCCTCTGCCAACTGACGGACAAAGATACTATGATCTGTTCCACCCAATGATTTCATCAATGCAATCTCACCACGTCGTTGCTGAGTACGGAACCAGAAAGTACCTAGCAATCCCAAGAATATATTCAACAACAAGAAACCCATTCCGAAAAGGTAACTGTTCCAAGCATTCGTATGTGACTGCTGAAAGTTACGACGGATATCGGTAAAAGAACGCACATCCGCGATAAACACATTGCCCACGCGATACAGTTTCTCACTATCCGCTTTCAAACGGGCTATAAAATCGCGATCTTGATCCTCTTTTACGCGTACACAAAGCTCCGTGCCCAAATCATACCATTCTTCCGGCATAGGAGCCACCATGCAGTAACTGTTCCATGCCTCAAAATAATCCCCATAACGGACAACCTGCAAAGAAGCCGCTAAATTATATGTATTCGTTGTATCCCCGAACAAATAAAATTGTTTGTCTACCAATGAAGTCAAATCACATCCATAGCGCCGTTTATAAAGATTATCTGAAGCTAAGAAATTCTTCGGATGTTTCAGCATCTCAGCCAGTTGTTCAGGGGTCTCCCCACGGGTGCCACGATAACGGAACACACGGACAAAATCGGGAGACACCAATCTGCGTATAGTCCATCCCGGCGAACGTAATGTATCATACACCACTGACGCACTGCTGTTACTGCCATTATACGGGTAAGAATTTTGTCCTAATCCGGCTGCCTCTATGTCCGGTCTATGCTGAAGACGACTTAGAAGTTCCTTGATATCCTGCCGCTTTTCCTCGTCTGTCTGATTGGGAATAAAGTCTGGACTTTTGTCCGTAAGACGTCCCATTTGCACCAAATAGCAATGAGAAATATCAAATCCCCGTGGTTCATTATAAATTGAGGTCTGCACATACATGTAGTCCACAATATACCATAAAACGACACTTACCAACAATAATTCGGTGACAAGCCAAAGATTAGACCGCCATTCATTTTTTATCTGAGTAAATAGTTTCTTATTCATCTTGATTCTTTACTTTTAATTCGTTATCACCTTAGTGAATCCTTCCTCCCAGTGCATTGACAATGCTAGTCCTTGAAGCCCTCCAAGCAGGAATGCCGCTACTCAGCAAATTCAAAACAAAGCAAAACAACAACGCATAAAGGAAAGTGGAAGGGTGCAATAAAATACTGGAATCAACTGTAGGGGCATTCAATGTCGCACTATAAGGCTGTGCAAACAGGATATCGGTACCTAAATAAGCCATAACAATACTGATAAACAAACCTACGGCACCAGCCAACAAAGTCACGACCAGGTTTTCCATGATTATTTGTCCAACCATTTCCATGCGGGTGCTCCCAAAAGCACGGCGTACTCCTATTTCCGCCACACGTTGGCGCAATCGGCTTTGCGTCATACTGCTCAGATTTATAGCAGGTACTAACAACAGAATGATAAAAATGATAGCACGTTCACGACGAGCCGACTTCAAATCCGGCTCCAAATTAGCTGCAAATGAAATAGACTGAGTTTCCTGATCGTATGGCCGGTTACGGTCTATCAACGTATACCCCTGATCGGCAAGAATAGAATTATACTCACTCATACGCCGCTTGGCTTCAGCACGGATTTCTCCAAAATCATCATGGCTTCGAGCCAAAATAGTGACACTCATCATCCCCATGTGCTGGTCACTCCACGTATCATTAGGCAAATCCGTCGAAGTAAAGGGAATCCATACTTGGCCATAAGAAGCATCGGCAAGAGTAGATACATCTTTCACTACCCCTACCACACGATAGGGAGCATGATTCAACAAAAACTCTTTGCCCGCAGATTCTGTGGAACCAAACAAAGCCCGCGATATGCTCTCAGTAATCACAGCCACAGGAGTGCCTGCATTGAAAGTAGCTTCATCGTATGGTTTTCCATTCACAAAACGAAAATCGAACACTTTAAAAAAAGTATCATCCGTTTCCCGCACATCCGCTCCAATAGCCGGCATAGCGGGTAATGAAACAGGAGTCGATACCGGCATACTGCAATAAATAGTGACAGCTTCAGGGGTTTTCAATGATTTATATATCTCACGCGCTGTCCGCACACTCATCGGTCCGTTACTTGTTCCGTCCCCCCAATCCTTATGACTAATACTCATATAATGCACATGCAGAAAACGATCCCGGTTTGACTCGGGAGAAAAAGGAGCGACCTTCACTTGTTGTAGCATCACTACCAACATAATAAGGAAAATGCTAAGAGCAGTTCCTGCAATGCTGATGACACTGATAAGCGGATGCTGGCGAAGTTGCGCCAAAGCTTGCTTAAAATACTGTTTAATCATCTCTGTTATTTCTTAATAAATTCCTTTTCATAGTAATCAGTAGTTATTGCACCTGACGCCCATCAAAGAAACGAATGGTTCTGGAAGTCTGTTTGGCTTGTTCTTCATTATGGGTTACCATCACAATGGTCCGTCCATCCTCTTTATTTAATTTATGCAACAATTCCATGACCTCTGCACCCATCTTTGAGTCCAGATTACCGGTAGGCTCATCCGCAAGAATAATTTCAGGATTACCCACAATAGCACGGGCTATCGCTACACGCTGGCACTGTCCTCCGGAAAGCTGTGTGGGCATGTGCCGCATACGATGACTTAAACCGACACGATCCAACACTTCTTTTGCCAGACGGGTACGCTCCTTGGCAGCCATCTTTCTATAGAGCAAAGGCAACTCCACATTGTCAATCACATTCAGCGAATTAATCAGGTGGAACGACTGGAATACAAAGCCCAAGGTCTTGTTACGGAAAGCAGCCAGTTCCTTGTCCTTCATGCTTTCTACAGACGTGCCGTTTATTTCAATCTTTCCACTGCTGGGAGCGTCCAGCAGCCCCATAATATTCAGCAAGGTAGACTTGCCACAACCGGAAGGACCCATAATGCTGACAAACTCCCCTTTAGCCACATCCAAATTTACATTTTCCAGCGCTAATGTTTCAATCTCATTCGTACGGTAGATTTTATTGATACCGGTTAATTTAATCATTGCCATAATCGTTTCGTATTTAAATTGTTAATCTTATCTCATACTAGTTATCTCAAAATCCATACACCTATAAACAGACCGGTTTACAGCCGTTTATCATTTTTTTTAAATCTTAATCCTACTCATCCCGCAATGCATCCACCGGAGTTATGCGGCTGATGCTGCGTGCAGGAATATAAATGCCTATACTGACCACAATCAGCAAGATAATCCATACAATCAGTGACACTCCTAAAAAATGAAGCGGGAATCTATTCACCCAATAAATGGGAAGTATTTCCTGTTCATTCCACATATTGGTATAAAGCCCTTCTTTCAAGGCATATTGCAAATAAATAAGACAACCGGTCAAAGTAGCCAGCGTAGAAAGCACTATCCCTTCGCCCAGCAACATACGGATGATATAGACAGACCGGGCACCGAAACTTTTCATGATACCCACTTCCTCCCGACGGTTGCGTGTCTGCATCCAAAAGGTACCGGAAACTCCTAAACATAAACTGATCAGGAAGAATCCTCCCATCAGTAAATTCACACGATAAGTATAATTCACCGTATTCTCTTCATCATTGTCCGCTATTACTTCATGATAACTCTTCACACTACGCATATATAGATTACCCACACGCAACTCTTTCTCCGCCCATGGTCTGAAATGCTGCATAAATTGCGTTTCGTTTATAGCCGGTTTAGTACGGAAAACGATACATACCTCTTCCGGTATTTCGAATTTTTCCAACTGTTGAGGCTCGGCCAATACATTCTGCGGCTGCATGCCATTGCGCATACGTAGTTTACCGATGGTTGCTTTTATAATCCAGTTCAAGGTATCCGTTTTAAAATCAACATAGCGATAGCCCAATGAAACGACTCCCGGTACAGGATCTACGGTCATAACGACTTCTTTATTTTCAAAAGGCATACGGTCCAGTTCTTCGTTAGTCTGCCCTTCCACTTCCTCAAATCCAAATGTGCTGAAAAACTGGCTCTGAGGCTCAAAGAACATCACCATATAGGGATAATAATGTAAAGAGTCCGTATTTAACGAACGGCTCCATGAACTGGAACAAAACGGACCGACGTCTCTAAACTGCAAAGTTGCATACCGCACATCTTCATAGTCGCGAATGCGCGAAAGAATCCGTCGTACATTGGCAGCACGTGCCTCCGGAGTGTCTTCCCCTGCTTCAAAACGCGCTGATTTGGAAGAGACAGCAGCAAGATTCAGTCTGTACATTCCTTCCTCTGTGATACCGGTAGGCAGCCCCCTGTCGTGGGTAGTCACCACAATCGGGTCAGTCAGTACCCATATCACCATAGATACAATGATCAACTCTGCCAACAACCAGCCATTGCGGTATCGGCGTGCCCATAAATTCTTACCTATCAAATGTAGCATCGCATCCCCCTCCTTTTATTTCTTCTGATTCAATGAATAAACGATATCCTTACCCAGTGCCTTCCACGCCGGCCATAATGCAGAGAATAAATTCAGCAAAAGACAAACGATAAAACCTGCACAGAAAATCCATGGAGAGAACAGCATATCAAAACTGACGATTGTATCTACTCCTTCAGGAGCAGAATTTCCGTAACGCTCAAACAAAGTAAACACCCAATTACGTCCGGCTATCAATATCGTCCAGACCCAACATAAGCCCAGCAGCCCCCCCAAACAGGTCAATATCAAATTCTCGATCAATATCTGACGAAGCAAACGTCCGCGGTCGGCACCGAAGGCTTTACAGATACCCATTTCCGGAAGACGGTTTTCCATGCGCGTACTGATCATCGCACATAAATTTAGAGCAGGCACCAATAAGAAAATCAAAACAAGCCCTCCCCAAAGACGTATCAGCTCCCACCAGTCCAAAGGAACATTTCCACGCCGATAGACACTTTTCCAATAAACATCCGGACCTGATAAAACCAATTTATTCTCTTCCTGTGAAGTATTATATTTACGGACCATTTCATGCATGGCCGCCTCCAAAGCCGCTCCCATGGCATCATCCTTCACTTTGAAATAAACCGTATAGGGTCCCAACATACCGGCATCACTTTTAGAATCCTTATCATAGCCTGCCACTGTAGTATAAGGCAGATATAATTGTGCAAAGGAGTCTCTTGTCAGGAAACTTGCATCTTTCACAACTCCCACAATGCGACAGTCCGTATAATTCAAGCTGAAAGTCTTGCCAACCACCTCTGTGGTGCCGAACAGACGACGTGCCAAGTCCTCCCCTACCACCGCATTCATGATACCACTCTCAAAATCGGCCTGCGAGAATGGCTTCCCAGCTAAAAAAGAGAATTGAAAGATACGGAAAAAAGCAGGATCGGTATATTTCACTTTCACATTCAGTTCCGAACCCAAGTTCTCACGTTGAATGTAGTCATCCAATTCCCACGAGTTATATACAGCAGAAACCTGCTCGGCCTCCTGCATGGGATACCACCAGTCACGTACCAATTGGTGAGAGCTTTGCCAACTGCCACTTCCACGGGTTTTCACCCGTTGCACCGTAACAGACTTCAAAACCCACGTCTCAGCACGGTTTGTCTCCGGATAAACAGGTGCCACTCTTATATAATGTGCCACAAAAACAACCATAGTCATGGCAATAGCCAATCCCGCACCTGTTATATAAAGCACACTGAACAGTTTATGCTGTTTCAGCAGCTCCCAGGCCTGCTTCCAATAATATTTTATCATAATGAGAACGAATTATCATCAGTATCCGGGGCGAGCAGAAGGGAATATGCCTCCCTTCCACCCGGTTTCCCGCTACTTTAATTTAAGAGAGAAAGTTTTATCTTGTTGTTTATGTCATAGCTGCTCTCATTTCAACTTCAACTTATTCTTGTTTTTATAGCTGCTCATATCACTGACAACTACCTTGTCACCCGGCTTCAGCCCCGATACGACTTCCACATATTCAAAGTTGCTGTCGCCCAACTGAACTTTACGCTTCACGATTTCATCCTTACTGTCCTGGACAAATAATTCGTATTCACCCCGGCCCACATAATAAGAAGCATTCGCCAATCTTAAGACTCCTTCCTTCACGGCATTCATGACATACACATCTGTCTTCAAGCCGGAACGCAATCGCTTGTTATTATCTTCATTCAATTGTACAATAAACGAAATCACCCCATTCTTACTCAACGGTGTCACACTACTTACCGTTCCTTCCAGTTTCTCATTGCCAATCTTGACTATGGCACGTCCACCTGCTGCCACACGGTCACCGTATGTATCGGCTATTTCACCTTCCACTTTAAAATGGCTCAAATCAGAAATGATAGCTACCTGGCTGCCTTCCGCTACCTGCGCACCTACCTGATTATTTATATAGGTAAGAATCGCTTTACGCGGTGAACGAATTTGAGCGTCATCCAATGTACGTTTCATTTCAGCAAGACTCTTTGAGAAAATATTGAATTCCAACTCCTTCACTTTCAAATCAGCCTCTTTTACTTTCGATTCATTCGCGTATTGCTGACGGAGCTGTTCCAATTCCAATTTTCCGGTATTAAAGTTCAGTTCAGCCTGACGAACCTTGTCCGTTGTTCCAGAGCCCAAACTATCCAAATAACGTTCGTTACGAAGTTCCACCTCCATACGGTTCAATTTCATGGCGGAAATTTTCACTTGCATCGATAAATCACTCAGATACGTATTATTATTCACTTTCAACTGCTCTAACTGATAACGTTTCATCTGTTCTTCATCCAGTAATTTCTTGTATTCGGTTTCCGTACTCTGCAAATCAAGTTTCAAAATCGGCGTACCTACATCCACACTGTCTCCTCCCTTACGGTAAACTTCCACGATACGAGTATTAATAGGTGAGTTGATAATCTCTTCAAAAGCCGGAACAACCTTACCGGAAGCACTGACACTTACTTCAATAGTTCCATTGTCCACTTCTGAAAACACCAAATCTTTCCTATTGACGCTGCTTCGCATAAACGAAATCAATACAGCTATACATACCACTGCCGCCACACCTATTGCACCATATTTAATGAACTTCTTTTTGCGCTCCTTATCACGCACTTCTTTAGGAATTTCTCTGTCCATAACTTATTGTAATTTTATTATTATCATTTTTGTGCTAAAGAATAAACAACATCCGTGCCAAGGAAACAACTTATTGATAATCAACAACAAATAAAGCGTACAGGGTGTCCGATATCGGACACCCTGTACGCTTTTAAACATCAGTTACCGTACAATAATGATTAACGCAAACGCAATATATCACCTACTTTAGGAGAAGGGTCTTCCGGTTTCATCTTATTCATCTTATATAAATTTTTCAGACGAATACCATATTTTTGGGAAATGGAATACATAGATTCTCCCCCACGGACAACATGAACTATGTGTTCCTTATCCGCACGACGATGCTTTTTATCCAAATAAATAATATCTCCTGGCTTCAATACATATCCCTTATAAAGATCATTGTATTTCCTCAACTTGCGTTGACTGATATCAAATTCTTTAGAAAGTTTTTTAAATGTATCCCCCGGACGTACCACAATATAGAGTAAATCATTAGCCAAATAAGGCTGATGCGGGTTTGGGAATTCCTTCATCCACTTTATACCATCCTTGGTATCATACTTATGTAATTCATATAATTCAATGATATCAATTAAACGATATGCATAGCGAGGGTCAGTAGCATATCCCGCTTTCTTCAGCCCATGCGCCCATCCTTTATAATCGGTGATTTTTAATTTAAAAAGAGATGCATAACGTGAACGTCCTTTTAAAAATTTAGAATGATCTTCATATGAATCACGAGGGTGCTTATAGGCACGAAAACATTCATTACGGGCATCATCATCATGCCGTACAGTACGACCAGTCCAGTCACCACCACATTTTATACCGAAATGATTATTGGATTTACGAGCCAGTGTACTTTTTCCCGCTCCTGATTCCAATAATCCTTGAGCCAAAGTGATGCTGGCAGGAATACGATACCGTTTCATCTCATCGATAGCGAGATCTTTATACTTATGAATATATTCCTCATACTGCCGGTTACGGGTTTGCGCTTGCACTGTAAAATTACATAGACAACAAAACAACCCGATTAATATAAATTTCAACGTATGTTTCATCATATAAAACTGTTTCAAAATCGCGACTATACTTTTTCCGCTATATATAGTTGCAAACTTACCATTTTTATCCGGCTGTATGCAATCTTTTTAAATTAATTACGAATTTCATTCGAATTCCAAAAGTCCAAAGAAATCCGGACGATGAAAATCCGGCTTCTCTATTTTAATAGGATTCCATGATAAGAAATGAGGCTTTTGCAATTCATCTCCACATTTATAAAAATTAGCCCGTATGCTCATTCCATCCAGCCCGGTAATGGCATGCTTAAAAAATACCTTATACGGAATCAGCAAAGCCACCTCCCAAGTACATTCTCCTATCTTTTCTTCAAAAGTTTCTCTGCCCAAGCTAGCCCAACGCTTCACCTGATCCGTTATTTCAGAAGGAGCCATTTCACGATTATTACGCTCCGAACCTGCTGCTAAAAGAATCGTAGCGATACAGTTACATTCCAAATTATAATAAATGCCATCTCCCGCAGGAATAGAGAAAAATTCCACACAGGAATCTGTCCAAACACTACCGTTATCTTCACCGTATTTGGCACGAACACTGTCTTCTACTACTTTATAATGGACTAATATAGCATCATTTGTATAGGCTATACGAAAAGAGACTTGAGGTTGATAAGGATATTCTTTCCAGTTCACTATATCAATAGGATGATACGTAATGTTCTCATTATCAAACAAGGTCGGTATTTGTTGTGCATCTTGAACTTTACCACTTAATTTCTTTACTTTCATCGTATTGTTTTTATTAGTTAAATAGCTACTATTAGCTTCACAAAAATATATACTTCCACTGAGAAAACAAAATAGTGGCTACCATAAACAGCAGCCACTAAAAGAATAAAGCTATAAAGACAATGAAAGCACAATTTTTACATTTTCATCCATATTTATTTCTTCACATCGCCCTGTGGCATATGTCTTCTCCCATCATGCTGTTTTTTCATTCCTTGTCTTTTTCTCATCTCTTTACGGAATTTATCGCCATTGTGTTTCTCCATATTATACATTTTCTGAATTTGTTTAGGAGAAAGAAATTTCCGGAACTCATTATAATACTTCTCACGAACATCCAGTATCTTTCTACTCTGCGCGAAACGTGCCTTGATAGCCTGCTCCACTTCAGCATCTGTAGGAAGCGGTTTGGGGGTCTGTTTATCTGCAGCCGTTCTATTTGCAATATTTCGACAGGCTCCCATATGACGAGTAGCCCGCATTTCTTCCATGTATTGTTTATACACCGGAATAAATTTAGCAGTCGTTGCGTCATCCAATGCCAATCCTTTTATAATTTGATTGCACTGTATTTCCAGCATCTGCTCTTTATTAAACTGCCTTCTTTCAGATTTAGCTCCTTTCTTTTCTTGTGCAAAAAGTGTTACCTGACTTCCCATAACAATGGCTGCCAACATCATTAAAAAAAATTTTGTTCTCATCATTTTTTTGTTTTTAGTGATTAATCAATTTATAAATATATCATTTTCAGATAATTCCACCCATCCTGCTAATTCCTCATCAGACATAGATTCTATATAACGATCCAAAGTATCTGAATAAGAAGAGTCTAAATCCGTAGAAACAATAAGTGAAGGAGAAGGCAACTCCTCTGCCACAGGTTGGGATATCGGAAAGAAAAGAACTCCCAACATGACAGCCGCAATAGCTAAAGCAGCCCCAATAATCAATTTTATTCTATGCTGCCTATTAAACCTCTCAGCCTGTGTACGCTCCAATACTTGCTTCTGCATTTTTCCGAAAAAGCCATCAGGGGTACGATAAGGCATCCGCTTCCCAATATTCTTAAAATCAAACTCCTTTTCCATCCTGTCTTTAATTATTTATCATGTACTCTTTTATCTTCTCTTTTGCATAATGATAATTCACTTTCAACGTATCCACTTTCGTGTCCGTAATCCTGCTAATTTCCTCATATTCCAGTTCATCATAATAACGAAGATTGAAAACTACCCGCTGCTTTTCAGGAAGCATCAAAATAGCCTGCTGAAATTTCACCGCCATTTCGTTCTCATAATCCACATAATCTGACGCCATCAACTTATTCATTAACTCTTCCTGAACTTCTTCCGCCGAAACAGCTTGTTCCTTACGCATATTCAGAAAACGGAGACACTCATTGGTCGCTATCCGGTAAATCCATGTCCCCAATGAACTTTCCTCCCTAAACTGAGGAAGATGGCGAAAGACGCGAATAAAGACTTCCTGCAGAATATCCTCTGCATCCTCATGTGATACAACCAATCTCCGGATATGCCAATATATGGGCTGTTGAAAAAAATCTATCAACAGTTTAAATCCCCGTTCCGGGTTGGAAGCCCATACTTCCCTAATTTTATCTTCGTTTATCATCTATTCGTCAAAAGTTTATAGGTTAGAACCACCCGAGAACAAGAAGTTAAAAGTGAAAATGAAGTTTTTACATTAATTATAGATGAAGTTAAAATAATCAATCACATTTCCTACAAGAGAAAAATACAACCAATCTTCCGGAATATGAATTTAAAGAATTCAAACTCAATCTTCCTATCAATAAATTTCAGTTCTTAGAAGAATTACCATATAAACAGTAGGGAAATCCCTAAAAATAAATAGGGGAAAAGATAGAAGAATATACCTTTTCCCAACTTATCTTTGTTACAAACAAAAAAACAAAAAAATGAGAAGATTGAAACAAACATTATTAGCGTTAACCATTTGTACTTTAGTCATCAGTTGCAGTTTGACTACTAGTAGCACTATTATGAAAGTACAGAGAGGGATGTCCCAAGAAGAAGTCAGCCATTTACTTGGGAAACCCGATTTCCGTAGATTCGACAACGGCTCGGAACAATGGGAATATACCAAGACCAATATGTCCACAGCTGCAAACACGGTAATTATTATCGATTTTGTAGACGGAATGGTAACAAACATGGATTCTTTTGAGTCCAACATTACTCCGCCTCCAGTTGCAGTGTGTCCGCCAAATGAAATCATTACGGTAGTTCCACCCAGCCACCCTGATCATTCTGGCCCGCACAGACCAAAACACAAAGCCATGAATCCACATGATTTTGAAAACCTCTATAAAAAAGTAAAAAACAAAGCATTTAAGGACGACCAAATGGAATTATTATCTGTAGGAGTTGTAAACAACTACTTCACCTGTAAACAAACTGCCCGACTCATGTCCATATTTACATGGGACGATGAAAAAATGAAAGTATTAAGAATGATTTCCAACCGCATTGTAGACCGTGAAAATGGAAAAGAAATCATCAAGACACTGGATTCTTTATTTAAACAAGATGATGCACGTAAAATATTGGGAATCACTAACCAATGGTAATTCAACCTAAACAACACACAAAAACATAAATATATGAGAAAATTCAAACAACTATTATTGCTTGTTATCAGTATAACACTTGTCAGCTGTCATACCACAGGAAGTATCAAACAGAAAGCATGGAAAGTACAGCAGGGAATGACAACAGAAGAAATAGGCCAACTTCTTGGAAAACCCGATTTCCGACGTTTCGATGGTTCTTTGGAACAATGGGAATATCAGAGCGGAGGAATTGCAACGTCTTGCAAATTTCTAATTATCGAATTTCGAAACGGAAAGGTAACAAGCATGGATTCCTACAATGAAATAGCTAAAGAGACTTCAGTAGGAGACCTATATTCCAGCAAAATATCCCTCGATACCGTTGGTTCAATAGACGATAACGAATTTGAAAAGATATACAATGAAACAAAAAATTCCGTATTCAAAGATTCAACTCTGGAAAAAGCCATTATAAATAAAAAATTAAGTTGCGCACAATGCCTTAAACTTATGTCACTTTATACTTTTGATAATGACAAGTTAAAAATGTTACAAGTACTGAAAGACCATATAGCTGACACAACAAATTACGATAATATTGTCAACTCACTAGATTTCATTTCAAGTAAAAACAAGGCCAAAGAGATATTAGGAATACCCTAATACAGTAAAAGCAAACGTACCTGTTGCAATAAACCTAAAAAATATTGCAACAGGCACATCTGCTTTACCTCAATCTTCTATTCTGACAGCTGTGCCGCTTGCGGTTACCATCAGCATACTACCGCTGTCCCCCACAGTTTCATAATCCAAATCCACCCCAACTACAGCATTAGCTCCCAATAAAGCAGCCTGATCCTGCATTTCTCGTAACGCAGTATCTTTAGCCTGTCGAAGTACTTCTTCATAAGAACCGGAACGACCGCCTACAATGTCACGAATACTAGCAAAAAAATCACGAAACAGATTAGCACCGATAATAGTTTCACCTGTTACAATGCCATAATATTTGGTTATACGTTTTCCTTCGATAGTAGGTGTTGTTGTTGCTAACATAATCTTTCTCTTTTTTAATTATATATTCATTAGACGCACAAATAAAAAAAAAAGTTGCAACTTTCTCCTTTTTTTATCGGTAACTATATTATTCTTCTCACATTCAACTCCGACAAGCAATAAGAAAACAAATAAATTTAAAACCAGATTTTAGAAAAGAAACATTGGGAGATTAAAAACAAAACATTACATTTGCAAGAAAACAAAGAGGAACGTATCATGAAACAAATCAAACTGGAAATAAACATAGAGGCTTGCCATTATGACGAACTAACAGAGAAGGAACGCAAACTGATAGACGCCGCGTGTGAAGCAACGAAAAGAAGCTATGCTCCTTACTCACATTTTGCTGTTGGAGCCGCCGCACTGTTGGAAAATGATATCGTCATTACCGGAACCAATCAAGAAAATGCAGCCTACCCATCTGGTCTTTGTGCAGAACGTACCACTTTGTTTTATGCCAATTCTCAATATCCGGATCAAGCAGTAAAAACACTCGCCATTGCTGCCCGCACAGAAAATGGTTTTCTTGACACACCTATTCCTCCTTGCGGAGCCTGTCGGCAAGTATTATTAGAAACTGAAAAACGATATGGAAAACCTATGCGGATACTGCTTTATAGTAAGACTGATATTTATATATTAGAAAACGTAAGCGGACTTTTACCTTTATCGTTTGATGGAAATTATCTGAAATGATACCTACCATCCGTCTGCACAGCCAACAGTTAATAAATCCGGTTTTCAATAATCCGAAAGATCTTGTATCATGGATGGGAGGCATTCAAGCGCAAGATTACACCATGTCCAAATGGGCTATTGGTATCCGGCTAAAGGCAGGAAATCTGCAAACAGTCAATGAGGCACTGGCAAAAGGAGATATATTGCGCATTCATGTCATGCGTCCTACTTGGCATTATGTAGCTGCAGAAGATATACGCTGGATGCTGAAGCTTTCATCCCGACGCATCATTACTGCCAATGACTCTTTTGCCAAGTCCAGAGGACAAGACATTTCAGTTGACATTTACAACAAAGCAAACCGATTATTGGAAAAGGCACTAGCAGGACACAATCATCTGACCAAGCAAGAAATTGACAACATATTTAAAGAAGGAGGGCTGGAAACCAATGAAAGATTATCCAACCGTTTCCTGATTCACGCTGAAGCTGAAGGACTTATTTGCAGCGGAGCAGATAAAAATAATAAAATCACCTTCGCACTTTTGGATGAGCGTGTTCCTCCAATACAAGAATTACATAAAGAAGAGGCGCTAGCTATCTTGGCACGCAAGTATTTTAGAAGCCACTCTCCTGCCAGTCTGAAAGACTTTGTATGGTGGTCCGGACTTTCGGTAACGGAAGCTAGACAAGGTATAGCCGCCATTGAACAAGAATTGCTTACTGACCGTTTCCTAGCACAAAAATTATATGTTCATCAGTCTTATAAAGAAGAAAAAACAACCGACATATTGCATATTCTTCCTTCATACGATGAATACCTAATCAGCTACAAAGACCGTACTGATGTATTGAACAAAGAATACCAACACAAAGCATTCAATTCTTTCGGGATATTCCGTCCGGTTATTCTGTACAACGGGCAAATAGTTGGAAATTGGAATAAAGTCATACAAAAACAAACAACACATATAGAAATGAACTGGTTCAAGAAAAATACAAAGATCAAAAGAGAATTACTTTCCCTAGCGGAGAGAAAATACCTTACTTTTTTCTCCGAACTGTAAGAAAATTGTAAATGGATTATTTCTGCGTCATCACATTTTAAAAATAATCCATTACATTTACATTATTCAGTATTGCAATATAAAACTCTCAGCCACTTTCAAGAAACGTTCATGACCTTTTTCATTCAAATGTGCAGTATCTGTATTATTCTTGCTGTTCTGAAAATATATTTTTCTAAAATGATCATTACTTGCATAAATTCCTCCTTTTCGGGCGCTGTCAAAAATAGGAATACTATAATTTCCACAAACCTCAATCATAGCATCCACCACTTTCTCAGCATCACTTCCTGCAAAATTTTTACAGTTCCATCGGGTAAAGAAAAAAATCTTAGCTGTGGGATACTTTTCAATAAGCCCTTCACACAGCATTGCCAGCCTCTCTTTAAATACATCAATACCGCCAATTGAATCCAATTTAAAACCATCATTGTGCCCACCCACAACAATAACATAATCCAAATCATCCGGCATTTCCTTATATCTTACATACATCGCTTCCCCCCAACGCGGGCTACTATAAGCAATGCTGCTGCCGTTCTTGCCATAATTTAAATATTCCATACCATGTTTCTCGGCAAATTTATAATGCCAGGTATTCTTAACAGGTTCCTTATGATTCTTCACATAACTATCTCCAATAATTCCCAAACGTTTTCCTTTCAATTCATCAGTCCTGACGGTAACTCCTTTAATAATTTGTTCCAACTGCTTATATACCTGTTGTCCCAAATACTCTGCCGAATGAGCCGTGAAATGAAGTCTGTCATTTAACAATTCCGCGCCTGACATATCTATCAGGTGCATGTTCGGATCTTCAGCAGCCAATTGCTTCATCGCATTCTCCACTTCTCTGCTGAAATATTTATTACTTCGGGCAACAGTACCAAAAATAAAAGGCAAACGAGAATAATCCTTTCCGGTTTTTTCTGTCAGATGCATACGCACATAAGCCACCATTGTCTTCAAGTTACGGTAATAATCTTTACTTTTAGCATAATCACTTTCCCCCTGATGCCAAAGAAATGCATCTATCTGATAGCCATCCTTCAGGCGGGAAAGAGTCTTGTCTATACACATGTCTATCTCTTGAATGAAAGAAAGCAACAAGGAGTTTCCTCCATCAGAAGTTGGCTTAGCCTGTGCCAGCCATTCAGGCGCCGCAGACCAAAAACGTCCCTTGGAAGCATTATAATCAGGTGCTATGGAAGTTCCGCCAACAGCCCATTTCACCACATAAAATTTCTCCTGCAACAACTGCTCCAACCAATAATATGTCACTGCATCAAAAGCCCACATATTATTTTTTCCGCTACGTTTGGCACGAGGCCAGAAAGGAATAAATTCTCCCTTTCCGTCATTCTGAGCTATCTGACAATAACGGTAGGCACCTTCGGCATACGTCAGTGTATCCGTAGCCAATGCTTTAATATATGCCGGCAAATCTTCATTAGGAGTTCGTCCATCGGTATTAGACTGTCCGGCAGTTATAATCACATGTACAGGATTGGAAGCCATCGTATTCAAGCCAACAGCTGCAAAAATCAAAATCAAAATTAAGTTTTTCATAAGTATCATTTCATGTTTTTAATGGACACAAAAATAATCCTAATTCTAATATAACGACATGGATTATCGTCCATTATCATAGATTTTTTGAACTCATTATGGTTCATACAGAATGAGAATTGCGGCTAAACCATAAAAAAAGAGCCACAGGAACAATGGCTCCCAATGACTCTTTCTTTTTCAGCTCATATTTATAATTTAATTATCTCCATACATACGCGCACGCATTTCTTTAATATGATCAGAAGTGATGTATTCATCGTATTCCATCATCTTGTCAATGATACCATTCGGGGTCAATTCAATAATACGGTTCGCCACCGTTTCAATAAATTCGTGGTCGTGGGAAGAGAACAGCACATTTCCCTTATAAGTCTTCAGATTATTATTGAAAGCCTGAATTGATTCCAAGTCCAAATGGTTGGTTGGAGTATCCAAAATCAGACAGTTCGCATTACGCAACTGCATACGGGCAATCATACAACGCATCTTCTCACCTCCGGAAAGCACATTCACTTTCTTCAATACTTCCTCTCCGGAAAACAACATACGCCCCAAGAAACCTTTCATATAGACTTCGTTACCTTCGCCAAACTGGCTCAGCCAATCTACCAAATTCAAATCACTTTCAAAGAAATCCGTATTATCCAAAGGCAAATAAGCTGTAGTAATAGTAACGCCCCACGCGAATTTACCAGCCTGCGGAGTACGATTTCCATTGATTATTTCAAAAAAAGCAGTCATGGCACGCGGATCACGGCTCAAAAAGACAATCTTATCTCCTTTTTCTACATTAAAATTCACATCATTGAACAATACCATACCGTCTTCAGTTTCCGCACGCAAGCCGGATACTTCCAAAATCTGATTGCCCGGTTCACGATCCGGAGTAAAGATGATACCGGGATATTTACGGGACGACGGCTTAATTTCATCTACATTCAGTTTTTCCAACATCTTCTTTCGGCTGGTTGTCTGCTTGCTCTTAGCCACATTGGCACTAAAACGACGGATAAATTCTTCCAACTCTTTCTTCTTCTCTTCAGCTTTAGCCTTCTGGTTCTGCTGCTGGCGAAGTGCCAACTGACTTGATTCATACCAGAAGCTATAGTTACCGGCAAACATATTCACTTTACCGAAATCAATATCTACAGTATGAGTACAAACAGAGTCCAAAAAGTGACGGTCATGACTTACCACCAACACCGTGTGCTCGAAATTAGAAAGATATTCCTCCAACCAAGTCACCGTATCCATATCCAAATCATTGGTAGGTTCATCCAACAACAAGTTATCAGGATTACCGTAAAGTGCCTGCGCCAACATGACACGCACCTTTTCCTTACCGCTCAGTTCCCCCATCAACATATAGTGCTTGTCTTCCTTTATGCCCAATCCGCTCAACAAAGAAGCAGCATCACTCTCGGCATTCCAACCATCCAGTTCGGCAAACTTCTCTTCCAATTCAGAAACTTTCAAGCCATCTTCATCTGTAAAATCAGTTTTCGCATACAGTTCTTCACGCTGTTTCATAATGTTCCACAACACAGTATGTCCCATCATAACCGTATCCATGACTGTATATTCATCCCACTTAAAGTGATCCTGGCTCAATACAGACAGACGTTCGCCCGGTCCTAATACCACTGAGCCCTTAGTCGGTTCCAGCTCACCTGAAATTGCTTTCAAGAAAGTAGATTTTCCGGCGCCGTTCGCACCGATAACCCCGTAAATATTACCATTGGTAAACTTCATATTTACGTCATTATACAACACTCTTTTACCAAATTGAATGGCCAAGTTCGAAACTGTAATCATCCTAATATACCTTATTTATATAATTATTCTATTTTGGAATTGCAAAGGTAGGCATTTTAATTCAGAAAAGTATGCCAGTGTGGCAGAAATTCCGTACTTTTGCAAAATTATTACTCTAAGAAAACAACTAGGCACGAAATTTGTTAGCAGTAAATTAACCTAAAAGACCTGACTGTTATGAGTAAAAATAAGAAAAACAAAAAGTTTAATAAGAATATGAACCCAACAGAGAAGAACCAACCTCAAGACGAGGAAGTTTTGAAAAATCAGGAAGCGGCAGAAGCTGCCATTGATGAAGAAACTCAGAAAGAAGCAACAGAAGAACTGAACGCTGAAGAGAAGGTGAACAAGGAATTGGCGGAAGCTCAGAAAACAATAGAAGAGCAGCATGACAAATACCTGCGTCTTTCAGCCGAATTTGACAATTACCGTAAACGCACCATGAAAGAGAAGGCCGAATTGATTAAAAATGGTGGAGAAAAGGCCATTACTGCCATTCTTCCTATTTTGGATGACTTGGAGCGTGCAGTAAAGACTTCAGAAACTTCGGATGATGTAAAAGCAATGCGTGAAGGAATTGAGTTGATCTACAACAAATTCCTGAAAGTATTGAACCAGGAAGGACTTCAGAAAATAGAGACTGACGGTGAGAACTTTGATACCGATTATCACGAAGCAATTGCATTAGTTCCAGCTCCTTCCGAAGAGAAGAAAGGAAAAATATTGGACTGTGTACAAACCGGTTATAAGCTGAATGACAAAGTAATACGCCACGCCAAAGTAGTTGTGGCTCAATAAACAGTATCATAAAACGACATGGCAAAAAGAGACTATTACGAAGTTCTGGAGGTGGACAAAACAGCCACCCTTGATGTTATAAAAAAAGCATACCGCAAAAAAGCAATACAATATCATCCGGACAAGAATCCGGGAGATAAAGAAGCGGAAGAAAAATTCAAGGAAGCTGCCGAAGCTTATGATGTGTTGAGCAACCCGGATAAACGCGCCCGTTACGACCAATTCGGACATGCAGGAATGAGTGGAGCTGCCGGTGGCGGTTTTGAAGGATTCGGACAAGGTATGTCCATGGATGATATTTTCTCTATGTTCGGTGACATCTTCGGTGGACATGGAGGAGGTTTCGGAGGCTTTGGAGGTTTCGGTGGTGGCGGACGTTCCGCACAACGCAAGTTCCGTGGTTCAGACCTCCGTGTAAAAGTAAAACTGAACTTAAAAGAGATTTCTACGGGAGTAGAAAAGAAATTCAAACTGAAAAAGTACGTAACATGTGACCATTGCCATGGTTCAGGAGCCGAAGGAGAAGGAGGAACGGAAAGGTGTCCCACTTGTCATGGAACAGGAAGTATCACCCGCACCCAACAAAGCATTTTTGGAATGGTGCAATCACAAAGCGTATGTCCACAATGTAACGGAGAAGGGAAAATAATTAAGAACAAATGTAAAGCTTGTGCAGGAGAAGGTATTGTATACGGAGAAGAAGTCGTGGAAGTGAAAATTCCTGCCGGTGTGGCTGAAGGAATGCAACTTTCTGTCAATGGGAAAGGAAATGCGGGCAAACATAACGGTGTTCCCGGTGATTTGCTTGTTGTCATAGAAGAAGAATCCCATCCAGACCTAATACGCGATGAAAATGATTTGATTTACAATCTGTTACTAAGCGTTCCGACTGCTGCTTTAGGAGGCACTGTAGAAATACCAACTATTGATAGCAAAGTAAAAGTAAAAATTGAACCAGGCACCCAACCAGGTAAGGTCTTACGCCTAAGAGGTAAAGGATTGCCCAATGTCAATAGTTATGGTTACAGTAACGGTACAGGTGATTTATTAGTCAATGTAAGCGTATATATTCCAGAAACGTTGAATAAAGATGAAAAACAAGCACTAGAGAAAATGCAAGAATCGGATAACTTCAAACCGAATACAAGCATTAAAGAAAAAATATTCAAGAAGTTCAAAAACTTCTTCGATTAATTTTTATACTACAAAGTGTCACAGAAAGAATACCAGGTTTTATATCTGCCTGGCATTCTTTTGTGACACTTTGCGGTAAATAAAAACATTTGCCATGAATTACGAAGAAACATTGGATTATTTATATAATAGTGCCCCATTATTCCAACATATAGGAAAAGATGCATACAAGGCAGGGTTAGAAAACACTTATCTTTTAGACAAGTATTTCAACCATCCCCATCGCCAATTCCGAACCATTCATATAGCCGGGACCAATGGAAAAGGCTCTTGTTCACATACTTTAGCCGCCATTTTACAATCAGCCGGATACAAGACAGGACTTTACACTTCTCCACATCTGATAGATTTCCGTGAACGAATCCGCGTCAACGGAATTCCTGTATCCAAAGAATATGTCATAGACTTTGTAGAAAAACACCGTGCCTTTTTTGAACCTCTGCATCCTTCTTTCTTTGAACTGACTACTGCAATGGCTTTCCACTATTTTGCCCAAAGCCAAGTAGATGTAGCCATTATAGAAGTCGGCCTGGGAGGACGAATAGATTGTACAAACATCATCCGTCCGGATCTATGTGTCATAACCAATATCAGTTTCGACCATATACAATTCTTAGGTAACACATTAGCCAAAATAGCCACAGAGAAGGCCGGAATCATCAAAGAAAAGACCCCGGTAGTTATCGGTGAAACCACACCCGAAACCAAACCTATATTTACAACCCGTGCTAAAGAAGTAAACGCTCCTATCTACTTTGCAGAAGAAGAACAGTTATTACACTCCTCCAGCATAAATGAAAAAGGTAAACGAATATATCAAACAACCGACTACCTCAATCTGGAAGGCGAACTGGAAGGGCTTTGCCAACTTAAAAACACCAATACACTTTTATCTGCCATCCGCCTATTAAAACAAGCAGGTTATCAACTTACCGAAAGCAATATACGCAAAGGATTCTCACAAGTATGTGAACTCACCGGCCTGATGGGAAGATGGCAAAAATTAGAAAGTGAACCGACTTTAATATGCGATACAGGACATAATGTAGGAGGTATTTCGTATATCATAGAACAATTAGAACATCAGAAATATGAACGATTACACATTGTAATAGGTATGGTAAACGACAAGGATATCAGTGGAGTATTGTCCATGCTTCCTAAAAATGCCACCTATTATTTTACCAAAGCCAGCGTAAAGCGTGCTTTATCCGAAAAAGAATTACAAAGCTTAGCGATGCAATCCGGGCTGCACGGAGATACTTATCCTGATGTAGAAACAGCTGTAACAGCCGCTAAAGAAAAGGCTAACAAAAATGACTTTATTTTTGTTGGAGGAAGCAGCTTTATCGTTGCGGATTTATTAAAATTTCACGTTTAGTCCGTTCACTTTTATAGAAAAAGTTTGGGAATACCGAAGAAAATCTTTTTATTTGCATTAGTTTTATACATAAAATAAAAAGATTTTCAATAACATGATAAACACATCTACTTCCGATGAGAATTTATGCGGCCTGAAACGGGCCGATTTTCAGACAACAGTGAACGGGAAACAAACAGACCTCTTCATTCTGAAAAATGAAAACGGAGCTGAAATAGCTGTCACCAACTATGGTGGAGCAGTATTAGCTATTATGGTTCCGGACAAAAACGGTAAATATGCCAATGTCATTCAAGGACATGATAGTATAACCCATGTTATCAATAGCCACGAACCTTTCCTCAGTACTCTTATCGGTCGTTACGGAAACCGTATAGCAGGAGGCAAATTCATTTTAGAAGGGAAAGAATATTCACTGACTATCAACAATGGTCCCAACTCGCTGCATGGCGGTCCTACCGGATTTCATACCCGCATTTGGGATGCAGAACAGGAAACTCCCCAAAGCTTGAAATTGCATTATTTATCTGCTGATGGCGAAGAAGGATTTCCAGGAAATTTGGATATTCACGTAACGTACACTTTAAGTAATCAAAATGAATTCATCATTACTTACCACGCTACAACAGACAAAACAACATTGGTAAATCTTACTCACCACGGTTTTTTCAGCCTATCAGGCATTGCCAATCCTACGGCAACCGTTGATAACAACATCGTAACCATTAATGCTGATTTTTATACTCCGATAGATAATGTATCCATCCCTACAGGCGAAATTGCCAAAGTAGAAGGTACTCCTATGGATTTTCGTACTCCTCAAAGAGTAGACAGTAGAATCAATGACCCATTCGAACAGCTAGAATTCGGTGCCGGCTATGACCACTGCTATGTATTAAACAAACGTGAAGCAGGCACACTGAGTTTTGCAGCAAAATGTGTGGAGCCCGAAAGCGGTCGTAGCATGGAAGTATACACTACAGAGCCCGGTGTACAAGTTTATACTTCAAACTGGCACAATGGTTTCGAAGGTGCTCATGGAGCAACTTTCCCAGCAAGAAGTGCCATCTGTTTTGAAGCACAACATTTTCCTGATACGCCCAATAAAGGCCATTTCCCTTCTTGTGTTCTACATCCGGGGGAAACTTACAATCAAGTAACCATCTACAAATTCGGTGTAGAAAAATAATTTTATGAAATAACCTAATTAATAAACTTATAATTTTTTCAAAACCATGAATCAACAAAAACAGAACGGTAATATCATCGCTATCATTACAATGTTCTTCCTTTTCGCGATGATTTCCTTCGTTACTAATCTTGCTGCGCCTTTCGGCACAATATGGAAAAACCAATATGCAGGTGCCAATACCTTGGGTATGATGGGAAATATGATGAATTTCCTCGCATATCTGTTTATGGGGATTCCTTCAGGTAATATGCTTGTAAAAATCGGATATAAAAAAACAGCCCTCATTGCCATGGCAGTAGGTTTCATCGGTTTGTTTATCCAATATATTTCCAGTTTGTTCGGTGCAGATATAGACGTATTCAATTTAGGAGAATATGCCATTAAAATGAATTTTATCATCTACCTGCTTGGTGCTTTCGTCTGTGGTTTTTGTGTATGTATGCTGAACACAGTAGTTAACCCGATGCTAAATCTTTTAGGTGGTGGTGGTAACAAAGGTAACCAATTAATCCAAGCCGGTGGTGCTCTAAACTCATTGTCAGGTACTTTGACTCCGCTTTTCGTAGGTGCCTTGATTGGTTCTGTTACCCCTCAAACAGCTATGTCAGATGTAGCTCCTCTGCTTTTCATCGCAATGGGTGTATTCGTATCAGCGTTTATCGCTCTTTCATTCATCGCCATTCCAGAGCCTCATCTAAGAAAAGCAGGTCATGAAAAAGAGAAATTCTCTCATAGCCCTTGGAATTTCCGCCATACTGTATTAGGTGTAATCGGTATCTTTGTGTATGTAGGTATTGAAATCGGTATTCCAGGCACATTAAATTTCTATCTTGCCGACCCAACGGAAAAAGGTGCGGGCCTGCTTGCCAACGGTGCCGCTATCGGTGGTGCTATTGCTGCCATCTATTGGTTGCTCATGTTAGTGGGACGTTCTGCAAGTAGTGTCATCAGCGGTAAAGTAGCTACACGTACACAATTGATTGTTGTTTCCGCAACAGCTATCTGTTTTATATTAATCGCAATCTTCACTCCAAAAGAAATCACTGTTTCTATGCCGGGATATAGTGTAGAAAATGGATTCGAAATGGCCTCTGTACCTGTCAGTGCCCTATTTTTGGTACTTTGTGGTTTATGTACGTCCATTATGTGGGGAGGTATCTTCAACCTCGCTGTAGAAGGTTTAGGCAAATATACCGCACAAGCTTCAGGTATTTTTATGATGATGGTTGTCGGTGGCGGTATTTTCCCATTATTGCAGCAATTCATTTCTGACGCTGTGGGATATATGGCCAGCTATTGGTTAATTATCGCTTTGCTTGCTTATCTGTTGTTCTATGGTTTGGTAGGATGCAAGAACGTAAACAAAGACATTCCTGTAGAATAATTATAAAAACATATAGTATTAACTTTAAACTATTAATATCATGGATATAGAATACGTAAGAAGTCGCTTCATCAAACATTTTGATGGCACAACAGGTTCAGTATATGCATCACCCGGACGTATTAACCTTATTGGAGAACATACCGACTATAACGGTGGTTTTGTCTTTCCCGGAGCAGTAGATAAAGGTATGATTGCTGAAATCAAACCTAATGGTACTGATAAGGTACGTGCTTATTCTATTGATCTAAAAGACTATGTAGAATTCGGCTTGAACGAAGAAGATGCTCCTAAAGCCAGTTGGGCAAGATATATTTTCGGCGTTTGCCGTGAAATGATCAAACGTGGTGTAGATGTGAAAGGTTTTGACACTGCTTTTGCGGGTGACGTACCTTTGGGTGCAGGTATGTCTTCATCTGCTGCATTGGAAAGTACGTATGCTTTCGCTATCAACGAACTTTTCGGTGACAACAAAATAGATAAATTTGAATTAGCCAAGGTAGGTCAGGCAACAGAACATAATTATTGTGGTGTAAATTGCGGTATTATGGATCAATTTGCATCTGTATTCGGAAAAGAAGGTAGTTTGATCCGTTTGGACTGTCGTTCATTGGAATATCAATATTTCCCGTTCAAACCGGAAGGTTACCGATTGGTATTGGTTGACTCGGTAGTCAAACACGAATTGGCTTCTTCTGCTTATAATAAACGTCGCCAAAGCTGCGAAGCTGCTGTAGCCGCCATCCAGAAAAAACATCCTCATGTAGAATTTTTACGTGATTGTACAATGGAAATGTTGCAGGAAGCAAAAGCCGAGATCAGTGAAGAAGACTATATGCGTGCAGAATACGTCATTGAAGAAATCCAACGTGTACTTGATGTTTGCGATGCTTTGGAAAGAGGTGATTACGAAACCGTAGGACAGAAGATGTATGAAACCCACTATGGCATGAGTAAATTGTATGAAGTAAGCTGTGAAGAACTTGACTTCTTGAATGATGTTGCTTTCGACTGCGGTGTCACCGGTTCACGTGTCATGGGTGGAGGTTTCGGTGGATGTACAATCAACCTAGTTAAAAATGAACTATACGAAACATTCATCACCACTGCCAAAGAAAGATTCAAAGAGAAGTTCGGAAGAAGTCCCAAAGTTTACGATGTAGTCATCAGTGACGGTTCTCGCAAGCTGGTATAAAAAAGATCTCAAATTCGCTAACATATGAAAAAACCGCTTTGGATTCAAAGCGGTTTTTTCTTCTTTATGCTATAAAAGTGTAGGAAATACACTTTTATGTTGCACAACATACTCTTTTCATATCCAATGTATTAGTAATAGTGTTACTTTTACACCCAAAATCATATACTCTATTACTAATTAGTACTTTTATATCATGAAAAGCATGAAAAGAACCTTTCTGGGAACCGGTATCGCACTGACCTTGTTAAGTGCTTGCGCTCCCAAACAATCTCAAGAAACACTTACAAAGTCCGGATTAAACCCCACTAATTATGAAACAATAGTGGATGGCGTAAAACCTGTCAAACTGTATACGCTAAAGAATGCAGCCGGAATGGAAGTATGCGTAACTAATTTTGGCGGACGTATTGTATCTATCATGGTCCCCGACAAAAATGGAAATCTAAAAGACGTAGTGCTGGGTTTTGACAGCATTGCTGACTACCAAAATATACCAAGCGACTTCGGTGCTTCTATCGGACGCTATGCCAACCGCATTAATAAAGGAGTCATCGTAATGGATGGAGAAACCATTCAATTACCCCAAAATAATTTTGGTCACTGCCTGCATGGAGGTCCTAAAGGATGGCAATACCAAGTTTATGAAGCAAACCAATTAAACGACAGTACTATGACACTGACTATGAAGTCACCGGATGGAGATGCCAATTTTCCGGGAAATGTAACCGCTACTGTTACTTATGCACTGACAAGAGACAATGCCATCGACATAAATTACGAAGCGACAACTGACAAAAAGACTGTTATCAATATGACCAACCACTCTTATTTCAACTTGAGTGGAAACCCTGCCAATCCGGCCACCGACCATATTCTTTATGTAAATGCAGACAGCATCACTCCCGTTGACAGCACATTCATGACCACTGGAGAAATGATGGCAGTAACAGAAACTCCGTTTGATTTCAATACTCCTAAAACCATTGCCCCCGATGTGACTAACTTTGAAAACGAACAAATAAAATTCGGTAACGGATTCGACCATAATTGGGTACTTAACACGAAAGGCGATATCAACCAGCTGGCTGCCAAACTGACCAGCCCTACTAGTGGTATCACTTTGGAAGTATATACTAATGAACCGGGAATACAAGTTTATACAGGCAACTTTTTGGATGGAACCGTAAAAGGGAAAAAGGGAATTACTTATCCGCAACGCGCGTCTGTTTGTCTGGAAACACAGCACTATCCCGACAGCCCCAACAAATCACAATGGCCTTCTGTAATTCTGGAACCGGGACAGACCTATCACAGCCAATGTATCTTTAAATTCGGTGTTGAAAAATAATTGTTAAACTTTAAATATTTAATATCATGAATTGGAATTCACATGAATTCATCTGGCTGGACTGGACAATACTGGCAGTCGGCATTGTAGCTGTGATATGGGCGGTATGGCGCTCTGTACAAAAAGACAAACGCTCGCAACAAGGAGCAAGCAGTGAAGATTATCTATTTGGCAAAGGTGAGCCATGGTACATCATTGGTGCTGCTATCTTTGCAGCCAATATCGGTTCGGAACATCTGGTAGGTTTGGCAGGAACCGGTGCCAAATCCGGAGTAGGTATGGCACACTGGGAAATGCAAGGTTGGATGATTCTTCTTCTAGGATGGCTTTTTGTTCCATTCTACCAACTATTAAACAATAAAATGGGCAAAATCATTACCATGCCCGATTTCCTTAAATACCGTTATACCCCGCGTACCGGTTCATGGCTTTCTATCATCACACTGATAGCCTATATTCTTACTAAAGTGAGTGTAACCGCCTATACCGGAGGTATCTTTTTGGAGTTCTTACTTGGACTTCCTTTTTGGTATGGGGCAATCGGACTTATTGTCCTGACCGGCATCTTCACCGTACTGAGTGGAATGAAAGGAGTAATGACCCTCTCAGCTATTCAAACCCCTATTTTAATCATCGGTTCTTTCTTGGTTCTTTTCCTGGGACTGTCAGCCTTGGGAGACGGTAATATTGCTACAGGATGGACAGAAATGATGGATCATGCGCGTAGCGCCATGAATGTAGGAGCAGACGGACACGCTTATGGTGCCAACCATATGTTTCACTGGACCGAAGCAGACCCGATGTATCAAGATTATCCTGGATTCTGGGTATTTATCGGAGCTTCCATCATCGGTTTCTGGTATTGGTGTACCGACCAGCATATCGTACAGCGTGTACTTGGACAGCGTAAAGGCGAAGATAATGATGTGGTAATGAAGCGTGCCCGCAGAGGTACTATTGCAGCCGGTTATTTTAAAATCCTGCCTGTCTTCATGTTTCTTATTCCGGGGATGGTAGCTGCCGCCTTGGCTGCAAAAGGTGAATTTGATATGTCAAATACAGATGCGGCTTTTGCTGTAATGGTAAAGGATGTTCTGCCTGCCGGTGTAAAAGGTATTGTAACTATCGGATTCATCTGCGCATTGGTTGCTTCACTGGCTGCTTTCTTTAATTCATGCGCCACACTTTTTACAGAAGACTTTTACAAGCCCATGTTTAAAAACAAAAGTGAAGCTACTTATGTTATGGTAGGACGTATCGCCACCGTAGTTGTAGTTATCCTCGGCATGGCATGGATTCCTGTAATGATGAGCCTCGGCAGCCTTTACGACTACCTGCAAGGCATACAGTCCCTCCTTGCACCTGCAATGGTAGCCGTATTTGCACTTGGTATATTCTCCAAGAAAATCACTCCGAAAGCCGGTGAAACAGCCATGATTGTAGGTTTCCTAATTGGTATGCTCCGTTTGCTGACTAATATCCTCACCAACACCGGAAAAGATGTGATGACCGGCTGGTTTTGGGAAAATACAACTTGGTTTTGGCAGACAAACTGGCTTATTTTTGAAATATGGCTACTTGTATTCCTCTTGTTGTTAATGGTTGTTGTATCATGCTTCACTCCGGCTCCAACCGCCAAACAAGTGGAAGCCATCACCTTTACCGGCAGTTACAAGGAACTTATCAGAAAGAGTTGGAACAAATGGGATGTTATTACCTCTTTAGGTGTAGTTCTGCTTTGTGCACTATTCTATGCTTATTTCTGGTAAACCATAAATTAAAGGCTGTATGCTTTGAATTATCTTGAAGAATACAGCCTGTTAATTTTAAACCGACGCTAAACCATGACCACCTATTATAACATAAACCCTAAATTCTATGTATCTGTAGACTGTATCATTTTCGGTTTTGACGAAGGAGAATTAAAACTGCTTCTACTAAAACGAAATTTTGAACCGGCTATGGGAAAATGGTCTTTGATGGGAGGATTCGTACAAGAAGACGAAAGTGTAGACGCTGCCGCCAAACGGGTATTGGCAGAACTGACCGGATTGGAAAATGTATATATGGAACAAGTAGGCACATTTGGCGACTTAGAGCGCGATCCGGGAGAACGAGTCATATCAGTAGCCTATTATGCTTTAGTCAATGTAAATGAATATGATAGGGAACTAGTGCAGCAGCACAATGCCCATTGGACAAAAATAGACGAACTGCCACAGCTCATTTTCGACCATCCGATCATGATTTCCAAAGCACGTGAACTGATGAAGCACAAAGCATCATACAATCCAATTGGTTTTAACCTGCTGCCCGAACTGTTTACCCTGACACAGTTGCAAAATCTATATGAGGCAATCTATGGCGAACCGATGGACAAGCGGAATTTCCGCAAGCGGGTAGCCGAAATGGATTTCATTGAAAAAACAGATTTGATAGACAAATCAGGTTCCCGACGAGGTGCTTATCTTTATAAATTTAATGATAAGGCCTACAGAAAAGATCCGAAATTTAAACTTTAAAATAATGTGCCGATGCAATAATTTGCCAATTGACAAATTAGCAGATTGCCACATTACCCAATTATTCATTATGTTAGAAAAATTAAAAGAAAAAGTATTCCGTGCCAATCTGGATTTGGTGAAACACGGACTAGTTATTTTTACATGGGGAAATGTTTCTGCCATCGATCGTGAAACAGGTCTGGTAGTAATCAAACCCAGTGGCGTATCATACGATGATATGAAAGCTGAAGACATGGTTGTAGTAGATCTGGACGGCAACGTGGTAGAAGGTTCTCTTCGTCCGTCTTCAGATACTCCCACCCATGTAGTTCTATATAAAGCATTCCCCGAAATAGGTGGAGTGGTACATACCCACTCCACCTATGCTACCGCCTGGGCACAAGCCGGAATGGATATCCCCAATATCGGAACGACTCATGCCGATTATTTCCATGACGCCATTCCTTGTACCGCAGATATGACTGAAGAGGAAGTAAAAGGTGCCTACGAACAGGAAACAGGCAATGTGATTGTGAAACGTTTCAAGAACCTGAACCCTGTACATACTCCGGGAGTACTAGTAAAAAATCATGGTCCTTTTGCATGGGGAAAAGATGCCAATGATGCTGTACATAATGCAGTAGTCATGGAACAGGTAGCCAAAATGGCAAGTATCGCTTTTGCCGCCAACCCTCATTTAACGATGAATTCTTTATTAATAGAAAAGCATTTCAACCGCAAACACGGCCCCAATGCCTATTATGGACAGAAATAAGAAACAAAGAAATTAATAACCCTTTTAAAATATAACATTATGGAAAAAGCATTTGATCAGTATGAAGTATGGTTTGTAACAGGAGCACAGCTTCTGTACGGAGGTGACGCAGTTATAGCAGTAGACGCTCACTCCAATGAAATGGTAAACGGACTGAACGAATCAGGGAAACTTCCTGTAAAAGTAGTATATAAAGGAACAGCCAACTCTTCCAAAGAAGTGGAAGCAGTGTTCAAAGCAGCCAACAACGATGAAAAATGTATCGGTGTCATCACTTGGATGCACACTTTCTCCCCAGCTAAAATGTGGATTCACGGTCTGCAACAGTTAAAGAAACCACTGTTACATCTACACACTCAATTCAATAAGGAAATTCCTTGGGATACCATGGATATGGACTTCATGAATCTGAATCAATCCGCCCATGGTGACCGCGAATTCGGACATATCTGTACCCGTATGCGCATCCGCCGCAAAGTAGTGGTAGGTTACTGGAAAGACGAAGACACCCAGCACAAGATTGCCGTTTGGATGCGCGTTTGTGCAGGTTGGGCAGACTCTCAGGATATGCTGATCATCCGTTTCGGCGATCAGATGAATAATGTAGCTGTAACTGACGGTGATAAAGTGGAAGCAGAACAACGTATGGGGTATCACGTAGATTACTGTCCGGCAAGCGAACTGATGGAATACCATAAAAACATCAAGGATACAGATGTAGAGGCACTTGTAGCAACTTACTTCAACGAATACGACCACGATGCTTCATTAGAAGATAAATCAACCGAAGCTTATCAGAAAGTATGGAACGCTGCAAAAGCCGAATTAGCTCTTCGTGCCATCCTTAAAGCCAAAGGCGCCAAAGGATTCACTACTAATTTTGATGATTTGGGCCAAACAGACGGCAGCTACTTCGATCAGATACCGGGACTGGCTTCCCAGCGTCTGATGGCTGAAGGCTACGGATTCGGTGCGGAAGGTGACTGGAAATCAGCAGCTCTCTACCGTACCGTATGGGTGATGAACCAAGGACTTTCCAAAGGTTGTTCTTTCCTGGAAGATTACACATTGAACTTCGATGGTGCAAACAGTGCTATCCTGCAATCACATATGCTGGAAGTTTGCCCTCTTATCGCCGCTTCCAAACCACGTCTGGAAGTACACTTCCTAGGCATAGGTATTCGCAAGAGCCAGACAGCCCGTCTTGTATTCACTTCAAAAGTAGGCTCAGGTTGTACCGCCACTGTAGTAGACTTGGGTAACCGTTTCCGTCTGATCGTGAACGACGTAGAATGCATCGAGCCGAAACCGTTGCCCAAATTACCGGTTGCTTCCGCCCTGTGGATTCCGATGCCTAATTTCGAAGTAGGTGCAGGCGCATGGATCCTAGCAGGTGGAACACATCATTCTTGCTTCTCTTATGATCTGACAGCAGAATATTGGGAAGACTATGCTGAGATTGCAGGTATCGAAATGATCCGTATCGACAAAGATACTACCATCAGCAACTTCAAGAAAGAGCTTCGCATGAACGAAGTCTACTATATGCTGAACAAAGCACTTTGCTAATTCATCCATAAAGAGGGGATGTGTCAAGGCTAATAAGATTCTTGGCACATCCCACCTTATTTTATCATCATTATTGTTGTACCTTAAATTATAGGTTTTAATATGAAATCAGATGCAAAATCAACCATCGAAGCAGGAAAAGCTATTCTAGGCATAGAATTCGGATCAACACGAATCAAAGCTGTTTTGATTGACCAGGAAAACAAGCCCATTGCCCAGGGAAGCCATAGCTGGGAAAACCAACTGGTAGACGGACTGTGGACTTACAGTGTGGAAGCTATCTGGCATGGCCTGCAAGACTGCTATGCAGATCTCCGTTCCAACGTAAAAAAGCTATATGACACAGAAATAGAAACCTTGGCGGCAATCGGTGTCAGTGCCATGATGCATGGTTATATGGCATTCAATAAAGAAGAAGAAATCCTTGTACCTTTCCGTACATGGAGAAATACCAATACCGGTCCGGCAGCCGCCGCTTTATCTGAATTATTCGTATATAACATTCCTCTGAGATGGAGTATTTCTCATTTATACCAAGCTATTTTAGACAATGAAGAACACGTAAGTAACATTGACTATCTGACCACCCTTGCAGGTTTCATTCATTGGCAAATTACAGGTCAGAAAGTTCTGGGCATAGGTGATGCATCAGGAATGCTTCCCATAGACCCGGCTACCAAGAATTATTCTGCCGAAATGATAGCCAAGTTCGACAAGTTGGTAGCTCCTAAAGGATACCCTTGGAAACTGACAGATATCCTGCCCAAAGTCTTACCCGCCGGCGAGAATGCAGGGTTCCTTACCCCGGAAGGTGCCAAGAGGCTGGACGTGTCGGGCCACTTGAAAGCAGGTGTACCTGTCTGCCCTCCGGAAGGAGATGCCGGAACCGGCATGGTAGCAACCAACGCTGTCAAGCAACGCACCGGGAATGTATCAGCAGGCACTTCCTCATTTTCCATGATTGTATTGGAAAAAGAGTTGTCCAAGCCATACGAAATGATTGACATGGTTACCACTCCCGACGGAAGCCTTGTAGCTATGGTACATTGCAACAACTGCACCTCCGACCTCAATGCCTGGATCAATCTGTTCAAAGAATACCAAGAACTGCTGGGTATACCCGTAGATATGAATGAATTATATGGAAAACTTTACAATCATGCGCTCGCAGGCGATGCAGATTGCGGTGGTCTTATTTCGTATAATTATATTTCAGGTGAACCCGTGACAGGACTTGCCGACGGAAGGCCATTGTTTGTACGTTCTGCAAATGACAAATTCAACCTCGCCAACTTTATGCGTACCCATTTATACGCTTCAGTCGGAGTTCTTAAGATAGGTAATGACATTCTTTTCAATGAAGAGAAAATCAAAGTAGACAGAATCACAGGACACGGCGGATTATTCAAAACGAAAGGTGTAGGCCAGAGAATACTTGCAGCAGCTATAAACTCCCCTATTTCCGTAATGGAAACTGCCGGTGAAGGTGGCGCATGGGGAATCGCCCTGCTAGGTTCTTACCTTGTCAACAATGAAAAGAAACAATCCCTGGCAGATTTTCTGGAAGACAAAGTATTCGCCGGTGATGCCGGTATTGAAATATCGCCAACAGCCGAAGATGTAGCCGGATTCAACACATATATCGAAAACTATAAGGCAGGACTGCCTGTTGAAGAAGCAGCGACCCGATTTAAGAAGTGAGTCAAACGGGCTTAAAAAAGAGCCTCTTTACATGTTGCGGTTTACACATAAAGAGTTATCTTTGCAGATATTAAATAAAATAGCAAAGATAAACCGACTCACTAATAGCATTCAAATTATAATATTATTTTAATATGAACGAAAAGAAACTTATGAACCGTGCAGCGGACAACATCCGTATTCTGGCTGCTTCGATGGTAGAGAAAGCTAATTCAGGACACCCGGGTGGAGCTATGGGTGGCGCTGATTTTGTAAACGTGCTTTTCTCTGAGTTTTTAGTTTACGATCCTGAAAATCCGCGTTGGGAAGGGCGTGACCGTTTCTTCCTTGATCCAGGCCACATGTCACCGATGCTGTATTCCACTTTGGCACTGACCGGCAAGTTCACCATGGAAGAACTGGCACAGTTCCGCCAATGGGGCAGTCCGACTCCGGGACACCCTGAAGTGGACATCATGCGCGGTATTGAAAATACTTCCGGCCCGTTAGGACAAGGACACACTTTTGCAGTAGGTGCTGCTATCGCTGCCAAATTTCTGAAAGCCCGTCTGGGTCATGTCATGGACCAGACCATCTATGCCTATATATCCGATGGGGGTATTCAAGAAGAGATTTCTCAGGGTGCAGGCCGTCTGGCAGGTCATTTGGGGCTGGACAACTTGATCATGTTTTATGATTCAAACGACATCCAGCTGTCTACCGCTACCGATGCTGTTACCAGCGAAGATGTTGCCAAGAAATACGAAGCATGGCACTGGAAAGTAATTACCATCGACGGTAATGATCCCGATGCAATCCGCACGGCTCTGACAGAAGCGAAAGCCGTAACCGGTCAGCCCACATTAATTATCGGTAAGACCATTATGGGTAAAGGCGCACGCAAAGCGGATGATTCCAGTTATGAACGTAACTGTGCCACCCACGGTGCTCCTTTGGGAGGTGATGCTTACATCAATACAATCAAAAACTTAGGCGGCGATCCAACCAATCCTTTCCAAATCTTCCCTGAAGTAAAAGAGTTGTATGCCAAACGTGCAGAGGAACTGAAAAAAATTGTTGCAGAAAAATATGCGGCTAAAGCTGAATGGACTAAAGCTAACCCCGAACTGGCTGCTAAATTGGAACTATGGTTCTCTGGCAAAGCTCCGAAAGTAAATTGGAATGTTATCGAACAAAAAGCCGGAGATGCTACACGCAGCGCTTCTGCCAAAGTTCTCGGTGTACTGGCTACAGAAGTAGAAAACATGATCGTTTCTTCTGCCGACCTGTCAAATTCAGACAAGACCGACGGTTTCTTGAAGAAAACACATGCATTCACAAAAGACGACTTCACCGGTGCATTTCTGCAGGCAGGTGTTTCCGAATTAACCATGGCTTGCTGCTGCCTGGGTATGGCACTTCACGGAGGTGTGATTGCTGCATGCGCTACCTTCTTCGTATTCTCAGACTACATGAAACCCGCCATACGTATGGCTGCCCTGATGGAACTTCCCGTCAAATTCATCTGGACACACGACGCATTCCGTGTAGGTGAAGACGGTCCTACTCACGAACCGGTAGAACAAGAAGCACAAATCCGCCTGATGGAAAAACTGAAAAACCACAAAGGACACAATTCTATGTTGGTACTCCGTCCGGCAGATGCGGAAGAAACCACTGTGGCATGGAAATTGGCCATGGAAAATACCAGCACCCCCACCGCACTGATCTTCTCCCGCCAGAATATCGCGAATCTGCCTGCAGGAAACGACTACTCACAGGCTGCCAAAGGCGCTTATATTGTTGCAGGCTCCGATGAAAATCCGGATGTAATCCTAGTCGCTTCAGGTTCCGAAGTTTCCACTTTGGAGGCAGGTGCAGAACTTCTCCGCAAGGATGGCATAAAAATACGTATCGTATCCGCTCCTTCTGAGGGATTGTTCCGCAGCCAAAGCAAGGAATACCAAAACAGTATCATTCCCACAGGGGCTAAAGTATTCGGTCTGACTGCCGGTCTTCCTGTAAACCTTGAAGGTTTGGTAGGTGCCAACGGTAAGGTATTCGGTCTGGAATCATTCGGATTCTCCGCTCCTTACAAAGTATTGGATGAAAAGCTGGGCTTTACCGCACAGAACGTGTATAACCAAGTAAAAGAAATGCTGGCATGAAAAAAGTAGGACTGGCATCCGATCATGCAGGATTTGAACTGAAAGAGTTTGTAAAGACATGGTTAACTGAAAAAGGCTATCCATGCAAAGATTTCGGTACATACAGTACAGAAAGCTGTGACTATGCAGATTATGCCCATCCGCTTGCACTGGCTATAGAAGCCGGAGAATGCGGACCCGGAGTGGCAATTTGCGGAAGCGGTGAAGGCATCAGCATGACATTGAACAAACATCAGGGTATCCGTGCGGCACTATGCTGGATGCCCGAGATAGCCCATCTGTCACGTCAGCACAATGACGCCAATGTTCTGGTAATGCCGGGACGATTCATTGACCATGAAATGGCCGAAAAAATATTGGATGAATTCTTTAACAGCGGCTTCGAAGGCGGACGTCACCAAAAGCGCATTGAAAAGATACCTGTAAAGTAAAATTCACGCAATAATAATAAAAGTAAAAAAAGAGAGGCATTATAGCTTCTCTTTTTTTTTATTCCTATCTTTGCTTAGATTAAAATATAAAATAAAAAATATTACTATGAAGAAGATTCTTTTTTTAATGCTCCTATGTCTGCCATTCATCGCTATGGCACAGACAGATCCCAAATATCTGGCGGGAGCGATAACTATGGATGACGGTAAAGTTTCTTTCAAAACAGAGATACAGGCACCGTCTTTAACGAAAGACCAGCTATATGGCACCATGCTGAAATGGGCCACAGAACGTTTCAAGCCCGAAGGCAAGTTCAATGCACGTGTTCTTTACACCAATGAAGATGAAGGAACCATTGCAGCAGGTGGCGAAGAATATCTGGTATTCTCCTCCTCTGCATTGTCATTGGACAGAACCAGAATTTATTATCAGTTGTTTATCACCTGCGAAAACGGAAAATGTGATATCGAAATGACCCGTATCCGTTATTGGTATGATGAAGCTCGTGACGGAGGAGAAAAATACAGTGCAGAGGAATGGATTGTAGACGATATGGCTTTAAACAAATCGAAGACCAAGCTGGCTCCCATCTGCGGCAAATTCAGAAGAGAGACTATTGACTTGAAAGACACACTGTTCAAATCCATCCAAGATACATTGGGCAACAAGGTCTTGAACAACTCACAAATTGCAGTTGCTCCTGCTCCGGGCGTGACAGCTACTCCGATATCAAATGCAACAACAATCGTTACCGCCACTCCGGTAACTCCCCCTGCCCAACCGGCTGTCATCGGTGGTTCTGAGGGTAATACCGAAATAAAAGCAGCCAATAATGCAACTCCCAGCAAAGAACAAAGCATAGATGACCAAATCAAGGCATCCTCACGTATGACAATTACTGCCGGAAACGATGAACAATTCGAAATCGGTAAAGAATGCTGGGGAGGTTTCGGCCAGTTATTCGGCAAAGAAGTAGCATTCTGCGTAATCGACCAAGCCAAATCAATGGGCAATATGCTGATGGATCAGAGCGATAATTATAAAATTTCGTTCTACAAGCAAGGTAATAGCGAGCCGTGGTTGATAGTAAACTGCAAGAAACTGATGAAACAGACCGTTACCGGTGAGGAAGCAAAAAAGATGAACCCCAGTAATGACGGTCAGAAGGCATATAATATGTATGTAGGTGAAGTAATAAAATAGTCTTTTCTCCCATATATTTATACCGTGACAGTTTATTCTGATAATACATAAAACTTTTTTTAGGGGGAGATAACCCGACAACTCCCCCTAAAAAACATACAAACGATCTACCATATACTTCCCCAAAAGCACCATGACAAATACCATTCAAACATGTCTCCCCTTTAAGAATAAATAACACCGTTCCTCTATCAACCGTTTCACTTGAAACCATTTCTATAATAATCAAACCATTAGAAGAAATCATTCTTCCATTTTTTCCCTATCTTTCTCTCCTTTTTTTAAATGTTTTTAGCAAGAAAGCCGTTTTTTCTGCTCCAATCTTCCCTTTCATAACAAATAAAGAGTATCTTTGTAAACAACAATGAGACAATCATGCCTTATGACGGAACAATTACAGGACATAAAGACACTTATCGAACAGGGTGATACGGAAAGAGCCATTCATGCGCTAACTAATTTCATCCGAAACGATGCGCACGTCAACGATGAACCCTATTACTTACTGGGTAACGCCTACCGCAAAATGGGAGACTGGCAACAAGCTTTGAACAATTATCTGGAAGCCATCGAGCGTAATCCGGAAAGTCCGGCCGTTTCCGCCCGTGACATGATTATGAATATTCTGAATTTCTATAACAAAGACATGTATAATCAATAATAACTAACCCATGGCAAAGATTAAAGGTGCTATTGTAGTAGACACAGAGCGTTGCAAAGGTTGCAATCTATGTGTAGTGGCATGTCCGCTGCATGTAATCGCGCTCAATGCCAAACAAGTGAATAAAAAAGGATACACATTCGCCCACCAGGTATTAGAAGATACCTGCAATGGTTGCGCATCATGTGCCACAGTCTGTCCGGACGGATGCATCACTGTGTATAAAGTAAAACAACAATAAATGTAACAAATATGGCAGAAGAAGTCGTTTTAATGAAGGGAAATGAAGCCATAGCCCACGCCGCTATCCGTATCGGAGTAGACGGTTACTTTGGCTATCCCATCACTCCCCAATCGGAAATATTGGAAACGCTGGCCGAAGAGAAACCTTGGGAAACTACCGGTATGGTGGTGTTGCAGGCAGAAAGTGAAGTCGCAGCAATCAACATGGTATATGGCGGTGCAGCGAGCGGTAAAATGGTAATGACCTCATCCTCCAGTCCCGGCGTCAGTTTAAAGCAGGAAGGCATCTCGTACATTGCCGGTGCCGAACTCCCCTGCCTGATTGTCAATGTCATGCGCGGAGGTCCCGGATTAGGAACCATCCAACCTAGTCAGGCCGACTATTTCCAAACAGTGAAAGGCGGCGGTCACGGAGACTATCGCCTCATAGCCCTGGCTCCTGCATCAGTACAGGAAATGGCAGATTTCGTAGGTATAGCTTTTGATCTGGCTTTCAAATACCGCAATCCCGCCATTATTTTGGCAGACGGCGTTATCGGACAGATGATGGAAAAAGTAGTATTGCCCGAACAGCGCACACGCCTGACAGATGAAGAAGTCATAGCCCGTTGTCCGTGGGCCACTACCGGCAGAACCCACCACCGTACTCCCAACATCATCACCTCATTGGAACTCGATCCTGCCGAGATGGAAAAACGTAATATCCATCTTCAGAAAAAATATGCAGAAATAGAAGAGAACGAAGTACGTTTCGAAGAACTTCACTGCGAAGATGCCGAATATTTGATCGTAGCTTTCGGTTCTTGTGCCCGCATTGCCCAAAAAGCAATGGAAATAGCTCGGGAAGAAGGCATCAAAGTTGGTTTGCTCCGTCCTATTACCCTATGGCCGTTCCCGTCGAAAGCTATTGCAGCACGCGCCGCACAGGTAAAAGGTATCCTCACTGTAGAATTGAACGCCGGACAAATGGTAGAAGATGTCCGTCTGGCCGTAGAATGCAAAGTGCCTGTAGAACACTTCGGACGTCTGGGTGGTATTGTTCCCGATCCGGATGAAGTAATCACTGCACTGAAAGAGAAACTAATAAAATAAGACCGTATGAATATCGATCTGATCAGAAACATATTGAACATACTTTTCATGGCACTGGCACTAGCGGCTGTCATCACTTACTTCATGGCAAGTGACTTCAAAGTATTCATCTATGTCTGTGCAGCAGCTATTTTTCTCAAGCTGATGGAATTCTTTATGCGGTTCATGTTATAAGCAATAGGAGGAGAAACTATGACAAAAGAAGAAATCATAAAACCCGAAAACCTGGTTTATAAGAAACCGACACTGATGAATGACAATCCGATGCATTACTGCCCCGGATGCAGCCACGGTGTGGTTCACAAGTTAATAGCCGAAGTTATTGAAGAAATGGGCATGGAAGATAAGACAATCGGTGTGTCACCGGTAGGATGTGCCGTTTTTGCATACAACTATCTAGACATCGATTGGCAAGAAGCCGCCCACGGACGCGCACCAGCCGTAGCTACCGCCATCAAGCGTTTATGGCCCGGACGTCTGGTATTTACCTACCAGGGAGATGGTGACCTGGCATGTATCGGCACTGCCGAAACCATCCATGCTTTAAATCGTGGCGAAAACATTACTATCATCTTTATCAACAACGCCATTTATGGAATGACCGGTGGGCAAATGGCTCCTACCACGCTGGTTGGCATGAAGACAGCCACCTGCCCCTATGGTCGTGATGTAGCCATTCATGGCTATCCGCTGAAAATGACAGAAATTGCCGCCACTTTGGAAGGCACCGCCTACGTTACCCGCCAGGCCGTACATACGGTTCCTGCCATCCGCAAAGCAAAAAAGGCTATCCGCAAGGCATTCGAAAACTCAATGAATGGCAAAGGATCCAATTTGGTGGAAATTGTATCGACTTGTAATTCCGGTTGGAAAATGACTCCGCAAGCATCCAATGACTGGATGGTGGAACACATGTTCCCCTTCTATCCGCTGGGTGATTTGAAAGATAAAGAATAAAAAGACAGAAACCATGAAACAGGAAATCATTATAGCAGGATTCGGCGGTCAGGGTGTGCTATCCATGGGTAAGATACTTGCCTATTCCGGACTGATGGAAGACAAGGAAGTAACCTGGATGCCGGCATACGGTCCCGAACAACGGGGAGGAACCGCTAACGTAACGGTGATTGTCAGTGATGAACGCATCTCTTCACCCATTCTCAGCCAATATGACACAGCCATCATACTGAACCAACCCTCATTGGAAAAGTTTGAAGGCAAAATCAAACCGGGTGGTATCCTCATTTATGACGGATACGGAATCATCGAGCCTCCGACACGTAAGGACATACAAATCTATCGTATTGACGCAATGGATGCCGCCAACGAAAAAGGAATGGCAAAGACCTTCAATATGATTGTCTTAGGAGGCTTGCTGAAACTGCGTCCCGTAGTATCCATTGAAAGTGTAATAAAAGCTTTACGCAAAACATTGCCCGAACGTCACCATCATCTGATACCGATGAATGAAGAAGCCATCCGAATCGGAATGGAGATTATTAAACCTCAGTAAGTTAAAATAACTCTAAACGAATAATAAAAGGAAGAACTTTCCATAGCGGAAAAGCTCTTCCTTTTATTTTTATATTGTATCTTTGCCGCCGTTATGAAAAGAATATTCTCTATTATTTTTTTATTATTCCTGTGCTTCCATACTTCCTTGATGGCACAGCGGACAATGAATACCCTGAACAATCAGTTCGGTTCTTCGGCAAACGGACTGGACAGAAACCAATATGACCGTAACGGAAACCCCATAGACACGACAGCCGTAGTAGATGCCAACACTATCCCCATCGGACTGTACTCATGGAAAGTGGACAGTCGTTTTGGCAATGTCACTTATATCCCCGTAGATACCTTGCAGCACGCTTTCCAAAACTCAAATGACATGGGCGGCTATACCGGACAATACAATTACCTGGGAAATTTGGGCTCCCCCCGCCTCTCACGCATCTTTTTTGACCGTCGGGACCCCAGCCAATACTTTTTCACCGACCCATACGACTTTTGCGTACAACGTCCGGAAGATGTCATATTCACCAATACATTTTCTCCATTCACGAACCTGAGCTATTACAAAGGAGGAGGCAGCCGTGACGGAGAAGAACGCTTCAAATCCTATTTTGCCATCAATGCAAACAAAAGACTGGGGTTTGGATTCTACATAGATTACCTGTATGGCCGGGGGCTTTACCAAGATCAGTCCACAGCCTTCTTCAACGGTGGCCTGTTCTCCAGCTACCGGGGAGACAAATATGACATGCATTTCATATTCAACAACGATAACTTGAAGATGGCAGAAAACGGAGGTATCACGGACGACCGGTATATCACCAACCCGCTGGATATGGCAGAAGGCAAAAAAGAATATTCCGCCAACGAAATCCCAACGCGACTGAGTCAGATATGGAATCACAACACCAGCTACCATGCCTTCCTGACACATCGTTACAACTTAGGGTTCTATAAAGAAAAACAGGACAGTGTGGATACGGACTCCGTAAAAATAACGCAGGTATTTGTTCCTGTCACAAGCTTCATACATACATTACAAGTGGACTTGAACAATCGCAAATACATCTCATACGATGACGCACAGAATCAGAAGTATTTTGAACATAACTATCTGGGGACCGACTCAATAGACAAGACGAAGCGCACATCCATCAAAAATACCATTGGCATTGCTTTACAAGAAGGATTCAACAAATGGGCGAAAGCCGGACTTACCGCCTTTTTAAGTTATGAATACCGAAACTTCGCCTTGACCGACACGACAAACATACCGGGACAGCGCATTATCAACAACTATAAGGAAAGTTCACTCTCCATTGGCGGCGAACTATCCAAAAAACAAGGAAAACTATTACATTACAATATTCTAGGAGAATTGGCCATAGCCGGTGAAGATGCAGGACAATTCAGCGTAGAAGGCAGAGGGGATCTGAATCTCCGTTTATTCGGAGATACGGTGAGACTGGATGTAAATGCATTCATCAAGAACCAGAACCCCGTATTCTATTTCAGGCATTTCCAATCCAAACATTACTGGTGGGACAACAACGATTTATCCAAAATAATGAGAACCCGACTGGAAGGAAAACTAAGTCTGAACAGATGGGGAACCCAACTGCGCGCCGGAGTGGAAAATATAAAGAACTACACTTATCTGGCCAATGCCAGCATACCGGTAAAAGACAGTGAAGGAAATGTCACCGGTTTCAAGAACAATGCAGCCGTAAGACAGCACTCCGGCAATATACAAATATTCACAGCAATGTTGCAACAAAAATTGAAAGTAGGAATATTTCATCTCGACGGTGAAGTAGCCTATCAAAAATCAAGTGAGCAAGACATTCTGCCCTTACCGGAATTGTCGGCTTACGGCAACTTGTACATGAAATTCGGTCTCGCCAAAAAAGTACTCCAGATAGAAATGGGAGCAGATGTGCGTTATTTCAGTAAATATTACGCGCCAGACTACTCCCCCGTCATCGGACAATTCTATAACCAGAATCCTGATGACAAAATCGAGATAGGAGCTTTTCCGATAGTCAACGTCTATGCCAACCTGCATTTAAAACGTACCCGCTTCTTTATTATGATGTATCACGTCAATGCCGGTTCGGGAAAATCCAATTACTTCCTGGCGCCTCACTACCCAATCAATCCGCGAATGATAAAGTTCGGCCTTTCATGGAATTTCTTTGATTGACGGTCTATATGAGAAAATATCTGAAATACATTCTGATGGGTATCCTTGCAGTAACCCTATCCTCCATCTTCTTCAAAAAGAAAACGGAGGCTGAAACCAGTCTGCCCCGCGATTATGCAGAAATAGCGGCATCGGGAATCCTGCGTGCCGTTACCGAGTACAATTCTATCAGTTTTTATGCCGACGGCGACACCGTTTCCGGTTTCCACTACGAACTGCTCCATGCTTTTGCACACAGCAAAGGACTGAAACCGGAAATCACTCCTGAAATGAGCTTTTCCAAAAGACTGGAAGGCGTACAAAAAGGAACATACGATATATTGGCCAACAGCACGGTAGTTACCACAGAATACAAAGACTCCCTGTTGTTTACCCGCCCCATTATACTGAACAAACAAGTACTGGTACAGCGTAAACCCGAAAAAGAAAACGATAGTCTGTACATTCACAGCCAGTTGGAACTAGCCCGCAAGACCCTTCATCTAGTCAAAAACTCACCTGCCATCCTGCGCATACATAATTTAAGTAACGAAATAGGCGATACCATCTATATCAAAGAAGTGGAGAAATACGGACAAGAACAATTACTGGCCATGGTAGCACATGGTGACATAGACTATGCCGTATGCGACGAGAGCATTGCCAAAGCCTCCATCAATGATTTTCCACAATTGGATATAGAAACAGCCATCAGCTTCTCACAATTCTATTCATGGGGAGTAAGCAAACATTCTCCAATATTGCTTGACAGCCTGAATTCCTGGTTAAATGACTACGTCAAGACTCCTGCATTCAAACTGTTGCGCAAGAAATATTACAATAACTGATTTTTATCCGGCTGAAATTGCAAAATAGTCCTATCTTTGCAATATAAATTGTTATTATTTTAAGCGGAATGACAAAAAAGTTATTACCATGGTTAAATTAGACAAAGTAAAATGGGGCTTCATCGGTTGCGGAGAAGTGACCGAGAAGAAAAGCGGACCAGCCTTTGCCCTGATCGAAGGTTCAGAGGTAGTGGCCGTAATGAGCCGTGACAAAGAAAAAGCTCAATCATACGCCAAAAGACACAACATTCCCCGCTGGTACTCCGATCCGCAGCAGTTAATAGGAGATGAAGATGTCAATGCTATTTATATAGCCACTCCCCCCTCTTCTCATGCCACTTTTGCCATTATGTCCATGAAGGCAGGAAAGCCCGTATACATCGAGAAACCTATGGCGGCCAGCTATGAAGACTGTGCACGCATCAACCGCATATCACAGGAAACAGGAATTCCTTGTTTCGTAGCTTATTACAGACGCTATCTTCCTTATTTCCAAAAAGTACGCCAGATGGTAGAGGACGGAGAAATAGGCAATGTCATCAACATACAGATACGTTTCGCCCAGCCTCCACGCGCTTTGGATTACAACAGTACCAACCTTCCCTGGCGTGTACAACCTGATATTGCCGGCGGCGGTTATTTCTATGATCTGGCTCCTCACCAGCTGGATTTGCTACAAGATATGTTCGGCTGCATTCTCGAAGCCCAAGGATACAAGAGCAACCGTGGCGGGTTATATCCGGCAGAAGATACGATAAGTGCCTGCTTCAAATTTGATTCCGGTCTGCCGGGATCAGGATCATGGTGTTTCGTTGCCCATGAATCGGCCAAGGAAGACCGTATAGAAATCATCGGAGACAAGGGAATGATCTGTTTCTCTGTTTTCACTTACGATCCCATCGCCCTGCATACTGAAAGAGGCCGCGAGGAGTTTCTTCCCGAAAATCCCCCTCATGTACAACTTCCGCTCATAAAAGCCGTAGTAGAACACTTGCAGGGAAAAGCTGTCTGTACCTGCGACGGCATCAGTGCGACACCCACCAACTGGGTAATGGACCGTATACTTGACAAACTCTGATTTCTGCCTATGGACATCCGTCAATTATGCCTGTTTTGTCTGTCTTTCCTTTCCGCCCTCGGTGTATATGCACAAGCGGAACAGAAGGACTCGACAGTACAGGACAACAAGGGTGTTCTCATTACATTGACCGATGGAATAGCGACAACTGTCCGTCATACCGGAAGAAAAATCAGGAAAGTGGGAAAAGAATTCAACGCGGTCGATACCACCTATATCTCGCCTAACCTCTACAATCTGGCTTTCATGCTGGAATCCAGCAGTTGGTACGAATACTATCGGTTAGGCAGTAAAGGAAACAACGGCGAACAAAGTTTGGGATTCTCCCCCAATGCCAGTTTCAAGCTGGGGGTCTATTTCGGATGGCGCTGGATATTTCTAGGATATTCTTTCGATGTAAAAGATATTTTCGGCGGACACAAGAACAAGGCCAAGAAAACCGAAATGGCACTGAATCTTTATAGTTCCAAATTTGGTGTGGATTTATATTACAGAAAGACAGGAAGCGATTTCAAGATACGTTCTTCCAGCGGATTTGACCTGAAAACTCCCATTAAAAATCTGAATTTCAACGGATTGCAAAGTAAAATCAAAGGACTGAACGCCTATTGGATTTTCAATTATAAAAAATTCTCTTATCCGGCAGCCTATAGCCAGTCCACCAACCAGCGTAAAAGCGCGGGTTCCCTGATGGCGGGCTTTTCTTATTCCCAGCACAACATATCTTTTGATTACGAAAAGCTTCCCGGTGAAGTGAGAGCCCAACTGCATGATGCCCTGCTTTTCAAGAAAGTGAAATATTCTGATTACAGCATCAACGTGGGTTATGGCTATAACTGGGTATTTGCAAAAAACTGGGTTTCCAATCTTTCACTCTTACCGGCCATTGCCTATAAAAAATCAAAAATAGACGATACGCCTAACACCGACAATCATTGGATAAAGGATATCAATTTTGACCTGATAACACGTGCCGCCGTGGTCTATAATACCAACAAGTACTTTGTAGGTGCTTCACTGGTGATGCATACATACGATTATCGGAAAAGGAATTTCTCTCTCACTAATACATTCGGAACCGTTCGTGTATATGCAGGATTCAACTTCTGGAAAAGGAAAGAATTCCGCGATAAATAAAAAATATACCGGAAGCCTATAAAGTTCTTCCGGTATATCACAGGTTAATTATATTAGACTCACAATAAATTCTTAGAAGCGGGCACCGACTGTCAGCAAGAGCTGATGCCGTTCATTGTCCACTTTAGTTGCCGGAAGATCTATATCGTCAAAAGCATAAAAGTTTGATTTATACATATCATATTTATATGCCAAATCCGCATAAATTACACTGCCACGGTATCCAAGACCAAACGTAAAGGTATTCTTAGACTCCGTATTATTAAAATCAGTACGCGTGCTATATAAAGACAAGGCACTATAAGCATCTTTTGAAAATGCAGCCGAAGAATAATTATACCCTGCACGGATGCTAAACTCAGGTATGATCCGCGTTTCCATTCCTATACGGAAAGTATGGACACCTTTCAGATAATTCTCAACGCTAGGCTGATCTCCCAATTCATAACCATCCACATCCTTCAGCTTACTGGAAGAATAATCCTGATATTCATATTCCGCACCTACTGCCACCGCACCCGCAAAAGTAGTACCCGCACTGACATTAAATTTCCACGGAGTAGTAAGATTATAATCATAGGTCAAATAATCATACTCCGGAGTTACCAGAAAATCACTCAATGTCTGGTTATAGGGTTTTTCATAAGCTAAAATATCAGAAGATAAAGTGGCATTATAGCTTTCTCTTAAATCATACCATGTAGGCGTGTGCACGGCAAATCCCAAACGGAAAGGAGAACTTTCTATAGGACGTACAATAACCCCCAACTTCAAATCCAGCCCAGTTCCTTCCAGCCTATAATAATTATCCAATGTATATCCCCCATTATCCGCACCCTTATCATCATTCAGATTCTCCGTATAAGAAGTATAACGATCATAATTCACATCATAGACCCCCAAAGTGGCTCCTAAATAGACCCTGTCTTCAATATTGAATGAAACATTAAAATCATATTGACTGATACCTCCTGTTTCCTTACTAAAGAAGTTATTGTTAAAACCATTCCAACCCCATGGAGCATGAATGTTTTTTTCAGGATCATTAAACCAGTCAACCACACCGGTTCTCACCCCCATTACTCCTAAAACAGGTAACTGGTTCCAATATTTGGTATAAGGATTCTTCGCATCCAGTATGTCATTAAACTCGCTTTCCGTCAATCCATATCGTTCCATTTCCTGAGCCAGCTGAAAGCTTTGTGACATATTATCCAACGCCCCTCCCATAGAGAAAAGGCGGTTGAAGTTTTTACTTTTATGGTAATTGAATCCGAAATTCACAAAACGCAAAGAAGTATTGTTGCCTATCTTATTGCTATAAACAAATCCAATCTGGTCAAATGAAGCGCGCGTTTTGTCTTCATTCATTGACACGCCACTAAAGTTACTCTTTGTCGAAGTATTATTAAAACCAAAAGAAACGGACACATCATTACTACGAAAAATGCCGATACCCGCAGGGTTGGAACTCATGACAGATATATCACCTCCCAAAGCTCCCATGGCACCACCCATACCAACAAATCGTGCTGTTCCATTCAAGTCATTCCCCAGCAACTTTTCCGCATCATAAGCATTTTGTGCGCTTGCCGTTGCCATTGCCAGCAACGTACAAGCGGTTACTATTACTTTATTTTTCATACATCAATTCTATTAAATACAACAGTCTGGTTTAATCTGCTACTTATCTGGTACGCGATCTGCCACCGCCACTTGAACGGGAAACACCGCCTCCGGAACTACGGGAAGCCCCACCGCCACTAGAAAAACTACTACGGGAAGAAGAAGTTCCACTACTACGGTAAGAGTTAGACGAACTATTACGGGAAGGACTGCTGCTACGGGAATATGAACTGCTGCGAGAGTTCGAAACGCCACTATTGTTACGATAGGCGCCACGGCTTGCAGCCCCTGTTCTCTGATAAGCAGATCCTGCTGCATTTCCCACACTTCTCCGGGTACTGCTTGGTCTGGTATAGGAAGAACCCCTTCCTTCTGTCGGACGTGAATACGAATTACCCGGACGGACTCCTGCAGCCTGACTTGGTGAAAGAGTTGCTCCTGTACGGGTTCTGATAGCGCTTCTATTAGGACGAACCGAATTTACACCGTCAGATCCCGAAACCACTCTTCCTGATGAAGATCCGTTACGTGTTGCGGTACGATAGCTATTAGCACTATTACGGACATTTTGTCTGGAATTTCCTACATACGAATTACGACTATTCCTATCATAACTATTCACATAATTATTCCGACTTGGGCGTGAAGAGCCATAGCTGTTGGTGTATCTTCCGGCATGTATCCCCGGATTACGTCTGCTTGAGCCATACCATCCATGACCGCCTCCCCAGTAGCCGCCGCCCCAACCGTGACCGGAATAATGCGGATAATAATGATGGTGGTGGTGATGATGGTAGCCCCAATAGCCACCCCAGTAGCCGCCACCCCAATAACCGGGATAGTACCAGCTATTGTAGTACCACGGCGAACTCCATCCCCAACTGAATCCCCAGCTGGCGCCATATGGATAATTCCAACGCCAATCCCACCACAAGCGGTTCGTGTAAGTGGGAAAAACGTATGCATACAATCCGTCATCATATACATTCCAATCCCATGAAGGCAAACCGTAAACCACATCCCAATAGAGCGGACTGCTTACCGGAATGGCGTAACGGGGATTGCGGAAACGGACGATACGCATCGCGTATTCATAATCGTCTTGAGAGCCCTCAAAACCATTAACCCATTCCCCTCTCTCATTCAAAGGTTTCTCCTCAATATACAAGGTATCATTCTCCATCGAGAAGTTATTATCTCGTGAAGTATAACGACGATTATACTCATCCACATCGCGCACTTTTCCTTTCACATCCTTCACCACCACTGTAGAACCGGGGGCTGCGTAAACGGTAGTCGTGTTCTGCTTCTGCGGAACCACCACTTTCACCTCTTGCTTAACCTCCTCTTTCTTTTCAGCTTTTTTCTTAGGGATGAAATAAAGGTCGTCATCAACGCTTTGTGACATTGCCCAATAAGGCAAGCACACCATCATAAGCGAAGCTAATACAATCTTTTTCATACTCGTACCTGTTTTATTTGTTATTCTATCTACTTTTTCTAGTGCAAAGATAGCCAGAGGTTTCAGTTCATAACAAAGAAAATCCCTATTAGTTGGTAGGGATTTCCCTATTTTATTTTTTTCAGTAGAACATGAAGTCGTTTCTTCAAAATTACCGGCCAGTACTGCTTCTTGAATAAAGTATTTTGTATCTTTGCATCTATACATGCCTATCATCAGCCGTAAAACCTGATTAAATAGTCTTTTATAAAGGAAAATGGAATTACCCAAACTGATAAATAACATAACTGAACGTGTGATAGATGACTTGAAAAGCAGGTTATCTTCCAAATCAAAGCTGTCCATAGCTGCTGCTTCATTCTCTATTTATGCCTTTGAAGCGTTAAAAAAGGAATTGGAGAATGTAGAAGAGTTACGTTTTATTTTTACGTCACCAACTTTTGTTAAAGATAAATCAGAAAAGGAGAAGCGTGAATTCTATATTCCTAAGCTAAATCGCGAGCGGAATCTTTATGGTTCTGATTTTGAAATAAAACTTCGAAATCAATTATCTCAAAAAGCTATAGCTAGAGAATGTGCAGAATGGATACGTAAGAAAGTCCGTTTTAAATCTAATTCTTCATCGGAAGTAATGGGTGGTTTCTTGCAAGTGTCTGATGTTGAATCACGTTCTTATGCACCTTTTAATGAGTTCACTACAACAGAACTTGGTTTGGATAGAGGGAACAGTGTCTATTCTATGGTACACAGCTCGCCGTCGCCTTTTGCAGAAGAATACCTGAAGATATTCAATGCACAATGGAGTAATAGCGAAAAGTTTGTAGATGTAACGGACCGGATTTTGGAATATATTGAAACGGTTTATAAGGAAAACTCACCCGATTACATTTACTTTATCACACTCTATAATATCTTCAGCGAGTTTCTTGATGATATATCCGAAGATGTGTTGCCCAATGAAGCTACAGGGTTCAAAAAGAGTGTGATTTGGAACAAACTATATAATTTTCAGAAAGATGCAGCCCTTGCTATTATCAATAAATTAGAGAAATACAATGGTTGTATTTTGGCGGATAGCGTTGGTTTAGGTAAGACTTTCACGGCACTTTCTGTAATTAAGTATTATGAAAACCGAAATAAGTCCGTTTTGGTTCTGTGCCCTAAAAAACTGAATGATAACTGGATTACATTTCGCAGTAATTATAAGAATAATCCTATCGCAGCAGACAGGTTACGCTATGATATCTTATTTCATTCGGACTTATCTCGTGAATACGGGACGTCTAATGGATTAGACCTCTCTCATATCAATTGGGGAAACTATGACCTTATCGTCATAGACGAAAGTCACAATTTTCGTAATGGTGGCAAGATTACAACTGACGAGGAAGATGAGAATCCCAGAGAAAACCGTTATTTACGGTTGTTGAATCAGGTGATTCGTGCCGGAGTGAAAACAAAAGTCCTTATGCTCTCTGCTACTCCTGTCAACAATGGCTTCAAGGATTTAAAGAATCAATTGCAGTTGGCTTATGAGGGTGAAGCTGAAAAGATTGATTCTTTATTGGATACTAAAAGTAGCATTGATGATATATTCCGTCAGGCACAAACTGCATATAATAGATGGGTGAAGTTTGAACCGACGGAACGTACTACGGCTAAGTTGTTGGGAATGTTAAGCTTTGATTTTTTTGAGGTGTTAGATTCGGTGACAATTGCCCGTAGTCGAAAACATATTGAGCGATATTATGATACTACAGATATCGGTAAATTTCCTACCCGTCTGAAACCAATATCCCGTCGTCCATGTTTAACGGATTTGAGTGCGGCTATCAATTATAATGAAATTTATACCCAGTTGCAAACATTGAATCTTGCTATATATACTCCTTCTGATTTTATATTGGCGAGCAGAATAAGTAAGTATGTAGACTTGGACGAGTCTGGTAGTGAAAGTGGACTATCCATGTATGGGCGTGAAAAAGGTATTCGGCAATTGATGGCAATCAATATGCTAAAACGTTTGGAAAGTTCAGTTAATTCATTTCGCTTGACTATTCAACGTATACAGGAACTTATCCAAAATACGATAAACAGGATAGATAACTTCTCGCGTGACAGATATGGACATGCCTCTTGGGAAGTGGACGATTATTACCCATCAATGGCAGCTGAAGATGAAGAATATTATGGCTCTGCTTTTGTTGGTGGAAAAAAGACAAAGATTGATTTAGCTGATATGGATTTTATATCTTGGCGGCAGTATCTGGAATGGGATAATGAGATTCTTAACCTTCTTTTAGTAATGCTTCAAGATATTACTCCTCGTCACGACAGTAAGTTGCAACAACTTATTGAAGATTTGGAATCTAAATTCAGCCATCCTATCAATGATGAAAATAAAAAGGTTTTGATCTTCACGGCTTTTTCTGATACGGCTGAATATTTATATTCGGAACTGGCTGACCGTATTCATGATGAATATGGTTTGAATGTTGCTATGGTAACAGGTTCGGTGGACGGAATGTGTACTATCAAAAAATTAAAGCCTGACTTTAATACAATTCTTACACTTTTTTCACCTCGTTCAAAGGAACGTGATGTCTTGTTTCCCGGTTTGAATACTGAAATAGATGTACTTATTGCTACAGATTGTATATCGGAAGGTCAGAACCTGCAGGATTGCGATTATTTGATAAACTATGATATACACTGGAATCCCGTTCGTATTATTCAGCGATTTGGACGTATAGACCGTATTGGCTCCAAGAATGAAGTGATTCAACTGGTTAACTACTGGCCTGATGTAGAGTTGGATGATTATATCAAATTGAAAGGTCGTGTAGAGGCTCGCATGAAGGTGACTGTTATGACTGCCACCGGTGATGATAATCTTCTCTCTGACGAAGAAAAAGGGGATTTGCAATACCGGAAGGAGCAGTTGAAGCGTCTACAAGAAGAAGTCGTTGATATTGAAGATATGGATACGGGTATTAATATCATGGATTTAGGACTTAATGAGTTCAGACTAGACCTTTTGGCTTACATGAAGGATAATCCAGATATTGCTCATACTCCTTTTGGGATGAGTGCTGTTGTTGGAAGTTCGGATTTTGTGCAGCCGGGAGTTATCTATGTGCTGAAGAACCGGAACAATGGAGTAAATATCAATAATCAGAATTTGCTTCATCCATTCTATATGGTTTATATAAGTCATGAGGGAGAAGTACTTTGTGATCACTTGTCTCCTAAAACGATGCTTGACAATATGCGTGCAGCCTGTCGGGGAAAACATGAACCTGATAAAGCTTTATGTTCCGTGTTCAATAAAGAAACGAAAGACGGGCGTGAGATGAGTCACTATTCTGACTTGTTGCAGGAAGCTATTCATAGCATTATTGAAGTGAAAGAAGAATCGGATATTATGAGTCTTTTCTCGGCGGGCGAAACTACTGCGCTTCGAAATAAAATATCAGGGCTCGATGATTTTGAGTTAATCTGTTTTTTGGTGATTAAATAGTGAAACGTTATGTACAATCTTCCGCAATCAACTATCGTAAACAGAGTTATCCCCAAGAAAACGTTTGTAAATCAATTGGGAGCTAATACTCGTATGAAAGACCACTTCACAAATGATGTGGTTCGAGTGGAATGGCTGGCTAAGTTAGCACCAAGTACTATTAATGTGGCAGATGGAAAAGAAGTACATGAAATCACTATCTTCCTTGTGCCTATTAAGGATGAAAATTGTCCGGATGATATTTTTTCTTTTATTGATGGTATGATACCACGACATACGCTCTTTATTTTGCGTTGGGGAGATATGACTTGTTTGCATCTCAATTACAAAGAATGGATGGAAAGCAGTGCAAATACGGATAAAACTTTTCGTATTGCTAAGACGTATCGTTCTCAATGGATAAAAAATACAGAAATAAGTCTTTCCATAGAGGGGTTGACAATGGACGCTATCTATGAAGCACTTGTTCGTCAAGTGGCAGGGGAGTGCATTATCGCACAAAGCGAAAGTTTACGTGAGGATGTAGAGAAATCGACTCAACGTGAAATGCTGCTTAAAGAAATAGAGATTATAAAGCGCAAAGAGGTGAAGGAGAGACAGCCTCAAAAAAAGTTTGTATTACATCAACAACGCATAGCATTGGAACTAGAAATAAGTAAAGAATAAAATTAGATAATATATGGATAAACTTAGGATGCAAACGCTTGACGGCGTTCAGGAAAATATAGATAAAATAGCTGCACTCTTTCCTAACTGTATTACAGAACGGAAAGATGCCGAAGGAAAAGTTACTTTAGCGATAGATTTTGATAAGTTGCGGCAAGAACTTTCTTCGGAGATAGTGGAAGGGCGTGAGGAACGTTATCAGTTTACATGGCCGGACAAGAAGAAGGCGATACTTCTTGCTAATTCACCTATCAATGCAACGCTTCGCCCTTGTCGTGAAGAGAGTGTTGATTTTGATAATACGCAGAATCTTTATATTGAAGGTGATAATCTTGATGTGTTGAAATGCTTGAAAGAGACATATCTTGGTAAGGTGAAAATGATTTATATTGATCCACCTTATAACACGGGAAATGACTTTGTATATGAGGATGATTTTGCCGAATCTACTTCTGAATATTTGGCTAATAGTGGGCAGTATGATGAACAAGGGAATAGGTTGGTTACTAATTCAGAAAGTAATGGACGATTTCATACGGATTGGTTGAATATGATTTATCCAAGGTTGAAAGTAGCAAGAGATTTACTAACTGATGATGGGGTAATATTTATTTCGATTGATGATAATGAGGTAGAGAATCTTAGGAAAGTCTGTGATGAGGTGTTTGGAGAAGATAATTTCGTAGCACAATTGGTTTGGGAAAGAGCTTTCTCTCCCAAAAATGATGCAAAATACATATCAAACAGCCATGATTACATCATGATGTATTCCCGACAAATTAATGAATTTATTATTGGACGTTTAGACAGAACAGAAGAAGCTAATGCTCGATATTCCAACCCAGATAATGATCCACGTGGAGTTTGGATGTCTAGTGATATCTCCGTCAAAACATACAATGCAGCTTGCGACTACCCTATAACAACCCCTTCAGGCAAGATTATAGAGCCTCCAGCAGGACGCTGCTGGAGGCTCTCACCGAAAGCTTTCGGTGAGAGACTCCAAGACAATAGAATTTGGTTCGGTCCAAATGGAGATAATACACCAAGAATTAAACGTTTTTTATCGGAATTGAAATTTGAAGGAATGGCACCTACTTCCATACTATTTTATAAAGATGTTGGACATAGTCAAGAAGGCGCCCAAGAGGTTGTTTCCTTATTTGGGGATAAAGGCGTTTTTGATGGGCCAAAACCTGTAAGATTACTACAACGCTTGATTACACTTGCCAATTTACAAGAAAATTCCATTGTTATGGACTTTTTTTCCGGATCAGCTACTACTGCTCATGCCTTAATGAAAACAAATGCAGAGAAAGGTACCTATAATAAATTTATTCTTGTACAATTAAATGAAGAAGTTAGTGAGAAGAAGAAAAATGTCGACTATAAAACTATCTGTGAAATCGGCAAAGAACGTATTCGCCGTGCCGGAAAGAAAATCAAAGAAGAATTAGCTTCCAAGCAACAAGAAAACGGACTATTCACTGAACAAGAAGGAAAACAAACTCTTGACATCGGTTTCCGTGTTCTTAAATTGGATAGCAGTAATATGCAAGACATCTATTATTCCCCGACCGAATACAATCAAAACGACCTCTTTTCAAAAACCGAGAGTGTCAAATCCGACCGTACAAGTGAAGACCTGCTCTTCCAAGTAATGCTTGAATTAGGAGCTACTCTTGATAGTAAGATTGAACAAATAGAAATAAAAGGTAAGACTATCTATAATGTAGCCACCAATTATCTTGTCGCTTGTTTTGATAATGAAATAGATGATAGTGTTGTTACTGCTATTGCCAAAATGCAGCCCCAATATGCTGTATTCCGTGATAGCTCGATGGCAGACGATAGCACCGCTACCAACTTTGAACAGATATTCAAAACTTATTCGCCAAATACAACCACCAAAGTACTATAAACTATTACCAAATGAATGGAATATCACAATATAAAGATGCCGTAGAAGCTATCAAAACAGCAATTCTTCAAAGTCAATACGAAGCTTTGAAAAGTGTCAATCGCATCCAGTTAGCTCTATACTTTGGTGTGGGAAAATATCTGTCCATCAAAACACGCAAAGGAACTTGGGGAACAAGCGCTTTAAAAACAATCAGCAGCCAATTACAAAGAGAATTGCCCGGACTGAGAGGCTTTTCAGCTACCAGTTTAAAGAAGATGCGGCTATTCTATGAAAATTGGAATATGCTTGATGCGACATCGTCCGTTACAACGGACGAAATTGAAATCCACAAATCGTCCGTTACAACGGACGATCTACCCAATAATGCTTTCAATGAAATTGCAGCCAATTCTAATGTATGGACATTCTCTGATATACAGGATTTTCCTGTGGAGGATTTTTTCAATGTTCCTTTTACGCATCACGTTGAAATATATTCAAAGGTGCAGGATATAAATCAAAGATACTACTATATTCATCGCTGTGCAGTAGAACATCTGTCTGTAGAGACATTGGTGAAGTTTATTAAGGAAAACGCCTATCAACATCAATCTGAAATGCCTAATAATTTCGGTAGAACCATTAAAGCTTCAGATTTAGCTCGCAAGGCAGTAATGATGTTCAAGGATAACTATACATTGGACTTCATAAATGTGGAACAAATAGGTGAACGAGACAAGATTGATGTAGATGAACGTGTAATCGAAAAGGAAATAATAAAAAGGGTAAAAGATTTCATTATGACCTTTGGAACGGATTTCTCATTTATAGGCAATCAGTATCATTTAGAAGTTTATGCCGAGGATTTCTTTCCAGACCTTCTCTTTTTCAATCGTGCCTTGAATTCAATGGTAGTCGTAGAATTAAAGGACGGAGCTTTCAAGCCATCCTATTTAGGCCAGTTAATGACCTATATTCGCATTCTTGACGACAAGGTAAAGAAACCACACGAGAATCCTACTATCGGCATAGTTCTTTGCAAAAACGCTAACAAAGACTTTGTTGAGTACATCATCCAGGATTACAATAAACCGATGGGGGTAGCTACTTATAAAACGGTTGATGATATGCCGGAGCCTTTGCGTAAAGCATTACCCGATACAGAAGAACTAAAAAAATTGTTGGAGGAATAGGATATGAAACTGAAATTCAAAATACAACAATACCAAACAGATGCCGTTGAAAATGTAGTGAAGGTATTTAACGGACAACCTAACAAAGGCTTGGCAGAGTATGTAGTGGATAAAGGAAAAACGTATGTAAAAGATAATGGTAAGCTGACAGAAGTCAAGAATATACATTTTGAAGAAGATTCTACCGGATATAAAAACGGAGATATAGTCTTGACTAAAGATGAATTATTGAAAAACATTCATCAGGTTCAGACTGAAAATAATATTCGTTTATCAAATGAGGTGGTAGACAAACTTGGGCATTGTCAGCTTGATGTTGAGATGGAAACCGGTACAGGTAAAACATACGTCTATATCAAAAGCATGTTTGAACTCAACAAACTGTATGGATGGACTAAGTTTATTGTGGTTGTACCAAGTGTCGCCATTCGTGAAGGTGTAAAGAAAAGCTTTGATATAACGGTCGATCACTTTATGGAGCATTATGGGAAGAAAGCACGTTATTTTATTTATAACAGTAATAATCTGAATCAAATAGATACGTTTTCTCAAAGTGGTGACATCTCTGTAATGATTATTAATACACAGGCTTTCAATACCTCTTTGAAAGAAGGTGCGAAAAATGCCGCTGCCCGCATCATTTACTCCGTACGTGATGAGTTTGGCAGTCGCCGACCCATTGATGTTATATCCGCTAATCATCCGATCATCATTCTTGATGAACCGCAAAAGATGGGCGGAGCAGCGACACAAACCGCTTTAGCTCGCTTTAATCCTCTCTTTACGTTGAACTATTCAGCTACTCATAAAGAAACGCACAATCCTGTTTATGTGTTGGATGCATTGGATGCTTACAATCAAAAACTGGTGAAGAAAATTGAGGTAGTAGGTTTTGAATTGAAACATCTTAAAGGTACGGATAGTTACATGTATCTGGAAGATATTGTTTTGTCTAAGACAGAAGCCCCTAAAGCTCGTCTTGAAATAGAAGTGAAACACGCCAATAACATTAAAAGAGAGGTAAAGAATCTCGGTGTTGGAGATGATTTGTTTTACGTGTCTAATGAATTGGAGCAATATCGTGGTTATACTATTTCTGATATCCATATTGATACAATGGATAGTAGTCATAGTACTGTTTCATTTTCCAACGGAAAAATAATGTATATTAAAGATGTGTATGGGGATATTTCGGCTGATCACAAAGCACGTATTCAAATCAGGGAAACTATAAAGGCACATTTTCGCAAGGAAGCTTCTCTGTTTAAACGTGGAATCAAAACGCTTTCGCTTTTTTTCTTGGATGAAGTTGCCAACTATAGGAAATATGATGAAGACGGACAGCAAATGCTTGGACGTTATGGTGAAATATTCGAGCAAGAATATAGAGCGGAATTGAATAACAATCAGAATATGTTTGATGCTGATTACATGTCCTATCTGGGAAGTATTTCCACACATGAAACTCATGCGGGTTATTTCAGCATTGATAAGAAAGGGAGAAGTGTCAATAGTGATATAAAACGTGGTTCAGACCAATCGGACGATATTTCGGCCTACGACTTGATTTTAAAGGACAAGGAACGTCTGCTAAGTTTTGACGAACCGGTTCGTTTTATCTTTTCTCATTCAGCCTTGCGCGAAGGGTGGGACAATCCAAATGTATTTCAAATCTGTTCGCTTCGCCAATCTAATAGTGTAAGTCAGAAGAGACAGGAAGTTGGTCGTGGTCTGCGACTTTGTGTTGACCAGTATGGTGTCCGCATGGATGCAGAAACTCTGCCTGATGAAGTTCATAGTGTGAACAAACTGACCGTTATAGCTTCTGAAGGATATGCTTCTTTTGTGGCAGATTTGCAGAAGGACATCAAGGCAGACCTCTACGATCGTCCTACCAAGGCTGATATTGATTTCTTTATTGGAAAGATTCTCTTTTCCAATGAAGGGAAGAAGTATACAGTTTCCAAAGAAGACGCACAAGAAATTGTATTCCAGTTGCGTATGAACGGTTATATAACAAAAGGGGGTGAGGTGACAGATACATTTCGTGAAGACTTGAAGAATGGCAATTTGAAACAACTTCCTGATGAACTAGAACCACTGACAGATGCTGTTTATAAACGTGTTCAGTCTATCTTCGATAGTAAGGCCCTTGATGATATGATTGGCAATGGTAGCAAACCACAAACACCGCCTAATACGCTCAACGATAATTTCGCAAAATTTCAGGAGTTGTGGAAGCGTATCAACCACAAATACGCTTATAAAGTTCAATTTGACAGTAACGAGTTGATTGAAAAAGCTGTGGAAGCTATTAATAGAGAGCTGGAAGTCACTCAACTGACTTATGTGATAACGAAAGGGATTCAGAAGGATGAACTTAAGAAAGATGATGTCATCTCAGGTGAAATGCTTCAAAAAAAAGCGTCGCAGACGGATAGATTGACTACAGATGTAGTTAGTCATGTGAAGTATGATCTTATCGGTAAAATAGCATCCGGCACGACACTCACCCGTAAAACCGTAGCGACAATACTGACAAAAATTCGTCCGGTTAAGTTTGATATGTTTAAGGCAAACCCGGAAGAGTTTATTACTAAGGTTACTCGGCTTATTCTTGAACAGAAAGCAACTATGATTGTGGAGCATATTTCATACAATCAAGTGGATGGTGAATATGACAGCAGTATCTTTACACAGGAAAAACATACTTCTATGGATAAGGCTTTCAGAGCTCAAAAGAGTATTCTTGACTATGTATTCACCGATGGTATCGCTGAAAAGAGTAATGAACGTAAATTTGTGGAAAGTCTTGATACTTCTAATGAGGTGGCAGTATATGCGAAGTTACCAAAGGGATTCCACATTCCGACTCCTGTAGGAAATTATTCACCGGACTGGGCCATTGCTTTTGAAAAAGATAAAGTGAAACATATCTATTTCATTGCTGAAACCAAAGGTTCCATGAGTTCCATGGAGTTGCGGGAAATTGAGAAAAACAAGATTGCTTGTGCAGAGAAACTTTTTGAGCAGTTAAGTAATTCAGGGGTTAAGTATGGTAAGATTGATAGTTATGACACACTGATGAATTTAGTAAAATAACACAATATTAAGTTGCACCCACTTATACCCTCATGCCCTCACTAAAAGCCATAACCTACTCATTATTAAACCACTACCCACAGTGAGGGCATGTTAAAAAGTGAGAGCATTGCCCTCATGCCCTCACTCCTAATTTCTTGCTTCTCTCACTTTAAATCATTCATTCACAACATAATACCCATTTATCGGCTTATAAACCGGTTGTTTGGGAAGTCCCACATTTTTCAGCTTTCCTTCCTCGCACAAGCGGTGTAAATGGCGGCTGGCCGTACTTTGTGTCATACTGCAAAGAAGCTGGAAACTTTTCCGCTGCACAAAATCATGAGTTGTGAAGAACTCCGTCAGCAATGCGTCAATTTCCTCATCGGTCAGTTTACTTGAATGAAACGAGAACCGGGTACGCTGCACCTTTACCTTTCCCACCTCATCCATCAATAATCGGTCGGGGCGGTAAACAATCCCCTTAAGCCTTACCTTTGTATTTTTACGTTTCGTCTTTTCGGTTACCGGCTCGGTGCTCACCAGATTGGGACGGAAAAAGCCGATGCCGTCCAGATGCACCTGCCTGCCTTCCGCCAATTCCTCGCCCATGGCGTGTGACAGCGCATCGAGCACGGCTATTACATCCGTTTCCGTCAATGTACAATATTTCTGTATACGGGCACGGAGCTGGGCCGTGCTTACTTTCCCATTCAGCCGGAGACGCGGATGCAACATATTCTCTTCCCCTTGTTGCTCAGAGGTTTTGGGATTCTCGTACCAATCAAATAGTATTGCCATACTGTTCTTTTTTTATTGATGAAAGTTCAATATCTGTTAATCACGGACGTGATTAAACTTAACTACCCTTGTGATTAATTTTAATCACCTTTGTGATCAGACTTAATCACAATGGTAAATAACCAATTACAAACATACAAAAATAAGAAAAGAAAAGGTAGAAAACAAATAAGAGACAAGGGAATATGCACTGAGACTAAGAATAAAAACACAGAAAAGAAAGGAAAAAGAAAAAGACGGCATTTAATCCGGAAAGCATTTGCAGAATCCGGAAAGAAACCTTATCTTTACTAAAAATATGCACACATAGACACTCGCAATACGCAGTCTTCTCCACACGACAGAACATCATCTTTTCCATGGGAGGTACATAAAACCAAAAAACATTCAAACGAAAGACAAATATGAAAATTACACTCATCAGAAAAGATGAAGAACAGGGGACAGAAGCCTTGTCACTATGCGATACGGACGCATTCTTCGAGAAAGTAAAGACAGAGAACAAAGCAGGGCATATATCGGAACTGCGTGAAATACTACCCCGGCTGGCAGGATCGTCCGCCCGCTACGTCCACATCGACAAACTGCCGCGTGTCTATCCTGCCGTAGAATATACCCGCAAACAAAAGGGTGAGAAATGTATGAAACATTACAACGGACTGGTGCAGCTGGAAGTGAACCGGCTCGCCGACCTGTATGAGGTGGAATATGTGAAACGCCAAGTAGAGCAACTGCCACAAACCTTTGCCGCTTTCTGCGGTTCAAGCGGACGGAGCGTAAAGATATGGGTACGCTTCGCACGCACTGACGGCAGCTTGCCCACTGCCACACAAGAAGTCCTCCTGTTTCATGCCCACGCCTATCGGCTGGCGGTGACATGCTACCAGCCCATGCTTCCTTTCGGCATCACGCTGAAGGAACCGGACCTGATGCAAAGCTGTCGCATGACCGTGGATGAACAACCTTACTATAACCCTTCGTCCGCCCCTTTCTGCATAGAGCAACCGCTTGCCCTGCCCGATGAGGAAACTTTCCGGCAACGGAAACAAAACAGCGAAAGCGCACCGGAACGAATGACACCCGGCTGCGAAAGCATGCAGATTTTTGCCCTGATGTACCAGTCGGCACGGAAAAGAGCATTGGCCGAGATGGAAAACTGGAAACGTGATGACGGGCTGGAACCTTTACTGCCCCATCTGGTAGAACAATGCTTCAAAACAGGCATCCCCGAAGAGGAAGCCGTACAGCGCACGCTGATGCACTATTTTCACGCAACGGACACAGAAACCATCCGTACAGCTTTTGGCAACGGATACCGGGAAATGAAAGGTTTCGGTAAAAAAAGCGGTTTCAGTAAAGAGCAGGAAGCCACCTTCCGGCTGGAGGAATTCTTGAAAAGACGGTATGAATTCCGCTTCAACACCGTGCTGGACGAGGTGGAATACCGTCAACGGGACTCCGTTCATTTCTATTTCAAGCCTTTAGATAAACGTACCCGCAACAGCATCGCCCTCTGCGCCTTAAAAGAAGGGCTGCAAGTGTGGGACCGGGATATAGACCGCTTTCTCACCTCCGATTTCGTTCCGCTTTACAATCCTGTAGAAGAATACTTGTGTGACCTTCCCCGATGGGACGGTACTGACCGCATCCGCGCACTTGCCCGGCTCGTTCCTTGCGACAATCCGCATTGGGAAGAACTCTTTTACCGTTGGTTTCTAGGCATGGTGGCGCATTGGAGGGGGATGGACCGCCAGCATGGAAACAGCACTTCACCTTTACTTGTAGGTTCGCAAGGATTCCGGAAATCCACTTATTGCCGTATCTTGCTGCCACCCGAACTCCGTTTCGGCTATGCCGACAGCCTGGACTTCAGCAGCAAACAGGAAGCGGAGCGTGCCTTGGGACGATTTTTCCTTATCAACCTGGACGAATTCGACCAGATTACCGTAAATCAACAAGGCTTTCTGAAACATCTGTTACAAAAACCGACAGCCAATCTGCGCAAGCCTTACGGAACCAGCGTGCGCGAATTACGCCGCTATGCCTCATTCATCGGCACCAGCAATCAGAAGGATTTGCTCACCGACCCCACGGGAAGCCGTCGCTTTATCTGTATCGAAGTGACCGATCCCATTGATACCAATGTCACCATAGACTACCGCCAACTCTATGCGCAAGCCATGCATTTACTTTATAAGAACGAACGTTATTGGCTGAATGACGAAGATGAGGCCGTTTTACGACAAAGCAACAGCGAATTTGAGCAAATATCACCTTTGGAGCATTTATTCCATTGTAACTTTTCTTCTGCAACCAACGAAAAGGAGGGAGAATGGATGACTGCCATGGATATTTTTAATTATCTTCAAGAGAACACACGCGACAAACTGTCTATCAATAAAATAAATTGGTTTGGACGTATTCTCCGCAAACTGAACATTCCTAAAAAGACCAGTACCAGAGGTACCCTATATCATGTAACAAAGTTGAAATAATTTATTTTACCATAGGAAAGTATGAGGGCATTACCCTCATACTTTCCTATGCTACCATCACAAATAACCTGTTCATTATAAACAAATTACCTCACGAATGAGGGCATGATGGCATAATTGCATCTAACTTTGCAATGAGAGCACAAGTCTGAAACAAAAAGACGGAAGGTTTGTTTGTGAAAGTAATGAAAAGAAATTATCTTTGTCATCATCCTTAAACCAACAATCGTATGAAACCAGTGAAATTATTTTATCAGGAAAGATGCCCGTTCTGCAAAAAAGCACTGCGCTATATTGAAGAACTGAAAGCAGAATATCCTGAATTCCAACCTATAGAAATAGAAATGATAGAAGAAACCCAACATCCTGATATAGCCGACCAATACGACTATTATTACGTTCCCACGTTCTATGTGGACGGGGTGAAAGTGCATGAAGCGGGCATCTTCAAAAATGAGATGGAGGCATTGCTCCGTAAAGTGATAGAATAAACGAAAAGATATGAAATATTTAGAAGTAACCTTTACAACACATCCCTGTAATGAGACAGTGAATGATGTAGTGTCCGCATTGGCCGGAGAAATAGGATTTGAAAGTTTTGTAGAATGTGAAGGGGGAATACAGGCCTATATCCAGCAAACTCTCTTTGACGAGGAAGCACTGAAAGAAATGGTTGCGAACTTCCCTTTACCTGACACCCGGATAGAATACACCATAAAGGAAGCCGAAGACAAAAACTGGAATGAAGAATGGGAGAAAAACTTCTTTCAACCCATCGTCATAGGTGACCGTTGCTGCATTCACAGCACGTTCCACAAAGACACTCCGAAAACTGAGTATGAAATTCTGATTAACCCGCAAATGGCTTTCGGCACAGGGCATCATGAAACGACCAGCTCTATAATCAGCGAGCTGTTAGAAGCCGACCTGAAAGGAAAATCAGTCCTGGATATGGGATGCGGCACTTCTATTCTTGCCATCCTTGCCTCCATGCGAGGAGCCAATCCTGTGACAGCCATCGACATTGACGACTGGTGCGTCAACAATTCAAAAGACAACATTGCACTGAACCATATCCATAACATTACAGTGGAACTGGGTGACGCCAATCTGCTGAAAGGGCGCAAAGCGTTTGATGTGATTATTGCCAACATTAACCGGAATATTCTTCTGGCAGACCTTCCCCATTATGCCGCCTGTATGCATCCGGGTTCGGAAATATTTATGAGTGGATTCTATATACAGGATATTCCTTTTATCCGCGAAAAAGCGGAGAGTCTGGGAATGGAGTTCGTACATCATCGGAAAAAGAACAACTGGGCAGCTGTGAAATTCATCATGAAATAATACCATTTTCAAGTATGGCAAAGACGCGATAAAGACGGAATTGCCACCAACCACGCAGGATATGCATTGATTTATTCGAGGACAAAAGAACGGATTTTCTCTCTTTTGTCCTTTTGTTCTTCTTCCCTGAAAATTAGAACCGGAATCAAGCGGTGACAAACGCACGTAGGACGCTGCATTTTATCCAAAGTGACCAAACGACCATACGGTATTATATTTATTATACAATCTCCTTTCCGAAAGGAGTAAGTGCCAAACCCGCCAGCTTGAAATGTTGCAGTCCGAATGGAATGCCGATGACAGTGATGCAAAGCAACACCCCGAATGCCAGATGAGAGAGGCTGATCCAGATTCCACCTACAAGTATCCAGATGATATTCATCAACACACTGAGACATCCACCATCACCGGGACAACTGCGTATTTCCCGCCCAAAAGGACAAAGAGCCAGCATAGACAACTTCAAAGTCTGGAAACCGAAAGGAATGCCGACGATAGTAATCATCAGCAACAGGCTGGAAACAATATATTCCACGCAGATCAGAAATCCGCCGCAAATCAGCCAAATAATATTGAGCAGTAAGTTCATAAAGCAAATATAAGCAAAGTTTTCGGAACCTCAGGCACAGTTCCCTTATTTCTTTATGGTCATTAATTGCAATTCTTCCAACGAACCGTTGAAAATATTCAAATCCACCTTCTCACGAATACCCGGCAACGTACCCACATCCGTATGCTGCCAGAATTTCCACTCCCCCCTGTATTCCACCGAGTCTACATAATAATGAGCTATCCAGTAAGGATAAGAATTGAAGACCGAATCATTCAGATAACGCGTTTTAAACTTATAAGAAGTATAAAGAATAGGCTTCACTTTGTAGTGCTGTTCTATTTTGTCAAGCCACAGTTTAAGGTCACGACGGAGCTGATTCTCATCCTTTCCCCTCTTCTCAATATCGAGCACAGGAGGAAGGTCACCTGAATCCAGCTTGACGGAATTGATAAAAAAATCGGCCTGACGGACAGGATCTGTCTTCGGATTGTAAAAATGATAAGCCCCACGGATAAACCCATGTGTTTTCGCCGAATCAAAATTGGAGCTAAAAGCCTTGTCCCCATAATCGCCTCCTTCCGAAGCTTTCATAAAGACAAAATGAATAGGAAATTTTCCCTGTCGGGTCTCGGTCAGCATTTTCCAGTCTATGTTTCCTTGATAATGGGAAACATCAATGCCATGCACATGAAAACCTGAGGGCATACATACGCCGTATGCTTTAAAGCCATAGCAAGGCTTCCAACGGTAAGAGTAAGGACGGATAAAGAAATAAAAGAAAGCGGCAAGGAATAAAAAAGCAATAATCCCCGCAATGACATACCAAAGCCATGACGGCATCTCTCTTTGCGGTTTCTTTTTCGCCTTCCGCTGTGTGGTCCGGCGGACAGGTTTCGCGACTGCCTTTTTTTTAACAGGGGCAGGACGTGTGCTTTTCGCTCTTACCATTTTATCCTATTTAGCTGTTTTTACCTTACCTATTCCCACATACTATGCAATAAAACCCATCGGGAGAATGGTTTTACAATCAGCCCCGATGGGTTTCCTTTATGCTTTATAGAAATAAGAAAAAATTATTTTCCTTGTTCCAACTGCAATGTCTTGGTTGCCTGGTCACAAACTTCTGTAGGACCGAAGTACTGGATAGGACCCGGATATACATAGTCTGTTTCAATAGCCCAACGTTCACGCTGTGCGGCGAACGCCTTGAAAGGAGCACCGTCCAATTTTACCAACGCTTTCTGGATAACCGGTTTCATTTCACCGTGACGACGTTCCATGTTCATCATCATTGTGATAGGCACACCACCTGCAATCCATTCTTCGGCAGGAGCAGTAGTGTTACGTACAGAAGACATATAACCGGTCTTGCCGTTGGCAATCAACATAGAAGCGGTGTAACCCAACGAGTAGCAATAGTCAGCATCGAAGTTTGACGGAGCAGCGCAACGTCCTTCGTAACCGAAGAAGTGATGCTGAGCGGCAAATTTACCTACATACTTGCCTTCTTCTTTCCACTGAGCCAATTTAACGGCTACCATATCAGACAACAGCTTTTCTGTTTCAATCAGTGATACCTGTACGTTTCCGTGCGGGTCACGATCCAAAGTAAGCTGACGTGCAACGCCTTCGGGCAGAGAAGCATAGATTTCCGAGTTTTCCTTAGAAAGCTTGGAGATGATATATTCACGTTGGTGAGATTTCTTGATCAATGCGAACTCTGATGCGTTAGCAGCCAGGAAGTCGTTCAATTCAGCGATCAATCTCTTCATTGCGGGGATGAATTCGATCAAACCTTCAGGTATCAACACTGTACCGAAGTTATTGCCTTGTGCGGCACGGTTAGCCACCACCTGAGCAATGTAAGTAACCACATCATCCAATGACATGTTCTTCTCTTCCACTTCTTCTGAAACGATACATACGTTAGGTTGAACCTGCAAAGCACATTCCAAAGCGATATGAGAAGCCGAACGTCCCATCAGCTTGATAAAGTGCCAGTATTTGCGGGCAGAGTTACAGTCACGCAGAATGTTACCGATTACTTCAGAGTAAGTCTTACAAGCCGTATCAAAACCGAAAGAAGTTTCAATCATCTCGTTCTTCAAGTCACCGTCGATAGTCTTCGGACAACCGATAACCTGAACACCGCAGTTCTTCGCAGCATAGTATTCTGCCAATACACAAGCGTTTGTGTTTGAGTCATCACCACCGATAATTACCAATGCCTTGATGCCCAATTCCTTGATGATTTCCAGACCTTTATCAAACTGTTCTACCTTTTCCAGTTTGGTACGTCCCGAACCGATGATATCGAAACCACCGGTATTGCGGTATTCGTCGATAATATCGGAAGTCAGTTCCATATAATTATGGTCTACCAAACCACCGGGGCCCAGAATGAAACCATACAGTTTGCTGTCCTTGTTCAATGCTTTGATACCGTCGAACAAACCGGAAATAACATTGTGTCCGCCGGGAGCCTGTCCACCAGACAAGATGACACCTACGTTGATGGCAGGCATATTGACAGCTTCGCCTTCAACGAACTGAATCAACGGCATGCCGTAAGTGTTAGGGAACAAGGCTTTGATAGCTTCCTGGTCAGCAACTGACTGTGTAGGTTCACCTTCCTTTACTTTTACAGCGCCTTTCAACGCTTTAGGAAGTTTGGGCTGATAAGCAGCTCTGGCAATTTGTAATGCACTTTTAGTCATATTCTATTATTCTATTTAAAGGTGTATAATTTCATTTATAATTCACGTGCAAATTTCGTTCTTTTTTCGCAAATATGAAAACGTATACAAATAAAAATATTACCTTTACCGCGAATTTAGAATTATGTATTAACTTAAAACATTACATTTATGGCAAGTAGAAGAAATTTAAAGAAAAAAATAACCAATATAGCAAGTGATTTGTTTTTAGTCAGTTTGATGGAAGGTGTTAACCGTGAAGTAGTTTGCAACTCTGTACACAATGTGATCAAACTGATTATACGCATCAGTCACACTGAACCGGGTAACGTAAAAGGTTTCTACAAGAAACTGAATGAGGATTTGAACAAAGAAATAAAAGTGGTTGCAGACGAACTGGCTAAAGCTACAAAAGCATAAGATTTAAGGAATGAAAAAAGCTATTTGTGGTTTTATCTACTACAAACTATTGGGATGGAAGACTAAAGTATCCGTTCCCGATTATGACAAATATATTATCTGTGCCGCACCGCATACCACCAATTGGGATTTGTTCATAGGCAAACTGTTTATGGGAGCTATAGGTCGCGAAACCGGTTTTATGATGAAAAAAGACTGGTTCTTCTGGCCTCTAGGCCCTATTTTCCGCTGGATGGGAGGGATTCCCGTAGACCGTAGCCGCAAGACTTCATTGGTGGACCAGATGATTAAAATTGCCAAATCGAGTCAAAAATTCCATCTGGCTATCACTCCGGAAGGAACACGCAAAGCCAATCCCAATTGGAAGAAAGGGTTTTACTATATTGCGCAAGGGGCCGGTCTGCCTATTATTCTGGTAGCTATCGACTACGAGAAGAAATGCATCACAGCCGAAAAGGTAATACATCCCAGCGGTGATTTGGACAAGGATATGCGTGAAATCAAATTGTATTATAAGAATTTCAAAGGCAAATATCCTGAAAACTTCAGCATCGGAAAAGTAGAATAACCCTTCCGTTGTAGTTCTTCAGATATGAAAACACTGATTATGCGGATTGTATTTTCACCCGCATAATCAGTGTTATTTGTATCTATTCTCTTGCTATACTCTCATCCCCATCCTCAAAATTATTCTTCTCTATCTTCACATTCCGGGTGTGAAGCAAGCGGAAACGGGACTTGTTATGATGAAAAGCCGGATAATCCGTATTCTGGCGGATCACATTGTTTTTAAAGATCAATCCGTCAATGGATTTTGCAAAAAGGACAGGGCGGTCAAAGGTTTCAAAATAGTTATCTTCAATCACTACTCCTTTTTCTCCTTTTCCACCATGGAAATATTTTTTCTGATGCTCCAAATCGGGAATCTCCGGATAAATAGAGATAACAGCTTCCGTAAACTGGAACATATTAGTCAATGCGTTGATAAAACGATTGTTACGAATCAGCACATTCCGGCAAGCTCCCGTTTCAAACCAGCCGTTACAATCACCGCACAGCAATATGGCTGTTCCTGATGTATGATCAAACAGGTTACGCTCTACCACCGTTTTCAGGGGAGTGCTGAACAGCGTACCGCGTGCACGGTTGTTACGAATGACATTATCCGCAAAATAAACTTCCGGACACCAGGACAGGTTTTCAATGCCGAAACCTTCTTTATCCGTAATCTCCGCATCCAAAGGCTCGGCAAAAGTGATACGATATTCTTTTGCACCTTTCACCGTATCTTTGTCATTGGGCAGGATTTCCTTCACCCGGTTCTTTCCACCGGTCAGTTCCATGGTGGCGGAACGTACAAATTGTACTTCATCGCCATTCACACCCCATTCGAATCCGTATGCTTGCGGATGCATGTATCGGGCAATCACCGTATGGTCATCAAGGCGTTGCTTGATTTTCAAATAAGTACCATGTACATTAATCGCATCATCCATCATTCCTTCATACAACCCGTTGCGAGAATCAATCTTCCCCCGGCAACTGGAGAAATGGGTAGCATCCGCCTGCGTGGTAAAGTAACGCGGATCCTTATCGCCACGAAGACAAACGCTGAATTCATCCAACGTGATATTTTCACATAACTGGGCCAGCAGTCCCATACCTTCGGCATAATGCACTTTCACATTCTGCAAACGGGTGTCTTTATCATTGGACAAGAATATACCCGGAGCAGGACGATAATAAGTACGAAGAGCCACCACTGTCCCCGGTTTCAACCGGGCGTCTTTCCATTGAGGAGCATGGTAGACACGTGGAGAAACTTCTTTCACCCCTTCCATAGGACACCATAAGTCACTGGTGCGGTATACCAGACGCTTTGTCTTTTCTTCAAAAGCAATCCCTCCCTGGGGAGCACTGGACCAGCCTTCACCGTATGCTTCGAAAAAACCTTTCTCATTGATACGGCATTTCACCCATGCGGCAGGTTCAAAAGTAATTCCCTCCTCTCCGCTTTCCAATATCTTGACCTGAGCAATATGAGGAGTCTCAAAATCTATGCTGAAATTACGCAAAGTACAATTCTCTGAACGAAGCAGAGAAAGTGGAAGCATACGCCCATGAAAGATAAAATCAGCGCCCTGTCCGTTCACCGTCAGCCCCTTCCAATCCTCCAAAGGGAAACCTACCGTTTTCGGATTGTCCTGATCATGATTGGAAATATAATACTCACGGACAGCCGCCCCTTCAGGATGGAAATCGTAACGTCCGGATTCAAAAAGCAGGGTGACCTTATCACCCAAAGCAACTTGAGACTTGATGTCTTGTAACGCCTTCTGCAATTTGGGTGAAAGATTCTCGTGTGTGTCCGGTACCAGACCATAATTTCGCATTTCGACTACCTTACTTCCGGCAAAAGCGGAAACAGCCAGCCATACGAAGCAGAAATTAAAGATAATTCGTTTCATTTAGGTTCATTATAGATTAGTTAGAATGACAAAACTAACAAAAATTCCTAACTTCGCAACCATAAATAAAGAAGAAAACAACATGAAAAAGATATTTTTGTCCTTCCTGCTGGTAATGGCAGGAATATCACACACTTTGGCACAAGGGTTAGATGGTAATGTGGAACAACGTCTAAAAGATTTTTTCACCCGGTACGAAACATCTTATGCCAACATAGGTAAATGTAAATTAGACCGTTATGAAGTAAATCATGACAAAAAAAGACTGAATGTATATGCCAGCCCCAGCTTCGGCTACCAACCGTTTACACCCGAAAAGACAGAAGCTATCTACCGGTTACTTAGACAAAGCCTACCCGGTCCTGTAAATTATTACGATATAACCATCTATGCCGATGGCAAATCAATCGAAGACCTGATTCCCAACTATCTGAGGAAGAAACAGGACAAAAGCCGCTTATGGCAACGGACAGATTATAAAGGTGAACCATGGGTAAAAAATATTTCCCGCCCCTTTACTGCCGGCAAAGGACTGGAAGGCAGACACATCGCCCTTTGGCAAAGCCACGGAAAATATTATAAAAAGGACAAGGGATGTTGGGAATGGCAACGTCCCCGCCTGTTCTGTACCACAGAAGACTTGTTCACCCAATCATTCGTCATACCTTATATTATACCCATGCTGGAAAATGCGGGAGCCATAGTTTATACCCCTCGTGAACGTGACTGGCAACGCAATGAGGTGATTGTGGATAATGATACCCATCCCCAAGGTTGCATCTATCAGGAGATAAAAAGCCGGAAAGGTAAATGGAAAACCGCCCCCACCCCGGCATTCGCTCAAAAACGATTGGTTTACCGGGACGGACAAAATCCTTTTGAAGAAGGTACAGCCCGCTTTGCCTCCACCGAGAAAAAACCGGAAAAAGCCTTTGCACAATGGATTCCCCATATTCCCGAAACAGGAAAATATGCCGTCTATGTGACTTATCAGACTTTACCCGGAAGTGTGAGTGACGCTAAATATCTGGTTTTCCATAAAGGGGGTGTCACCGAATTTCTGGTCAACCAACAAATAGGGGGAGGAACCTGGGTTTATCTGGGCACTTTTGAATTCGACAAAGGAACCAACGATTACGGTATGGTGGTACTAAGTAATGAGAGCAGACAAAAAGGAGTGGTATGCGCCGATGCCGTCCGTTTTGGCGGAGGAATGGGAAACATATCGCGCGGTGGAAAAACCAGCGGCCTGCCCCGTTATCTGGAAGGGGCACGCTATGCCGCACAATGGTCGGGTTTTCCTTATTCGGTTTACAGTCCCAGCGAAGGTAAGAATGACTATACCGATGATATAAACGCCCGCAGCCGGATAATAAACTATCTCAGCGGAAATTCTGTGTACAATCCAAAGGAGAAGGGATTGGGCGTTCCTTTTGAAATGACCTTGGGAGTGCACAGCGATGCAGGTTTTTCCAAAGAAGATGATTTAATAGGCACGCTGGGTATCTATACCACCGATTATAATAATGGTGAACTGAACGCCGGTATCTCCCGTTATGCTTCCCGCGACTTGGCGGACATGGTACTGACCGGTCTGCAACAGGATATCTCCGCCCAATTCGGCATCCGGTGGCAACGTCGCAGCCTGTGGAACCGCAATTACAGCGAAACTCGTCTGCCTGCCGTTCCCTCGATGATTCTGGAACTCCTCTCCCATCAGAACTTTGCCGATTTGAAACTAGGACACGATCCGCGTTTCAAGTTTACCGTAGGGCGTTCTGTTTACAAATCTGTACTAAAATATCTGAGTACCATGCATGGAACGGATTATGTAGTCCAACCTTTACCGGTAAGTAATTTTGCCATTCATCCCGGAAGCAGAAAAAACACCTTCCGACTAACTTGGCAAGCGGTAGACGATCCGTTGGAACCGACTGCCAAAGCACAACAATACATCGTCTATACCCGTCTGGGACATGGTGGATTTGACAATGGAACGTTAGTACGCGGTACTGAATATACCTTCGAAGCCGAACCGGGACTGGTATATAGTTTCAAAGTAACCGCAGTCAACAAGGGCGGAGAAAGTTTTCCTTCCGAAATCCTGTCAGCCTATCAGGCAAAGAAAAGTAAAGGAACAATCTTGATAGTCAACGGATTCGACCGTTTAAGCGGACCTGCTACCGTAGAATCTCCTTTCTTGCAAGGCTTTGACTTGAATACGGATCCGGGAATACCTTATATAAATACACCCGCCTTCTGCGGAACGCAACAAAGCTTCGACCGCAGCCGCATAGGACGGGAAACTAAAGACGGGCTGGGATATAGCGGCAGCGAACTGGAAGGAATGTTGATAGCCGGAAATACTTTCGATTATCCGTTCATTCATGGAAAAGCCATCCAGGCAGCCGGAAGATACTCTTTTGTATCGTGTAGTGATGAAGCCGTTGAAAATGGTTTTGTCCGGCTGGCAGATTACCCCATTACAGACCTGATATTCGGAGCCGACAGGCGTCCTTTCTCCCACACATTGCAACAGTTGCTCACAACCTATTGTCAAGGAGGCGGCAACCTGATGCTCAGCGGCTCGTATATAGGAAGCAACATGAACAGTCCCACAGCACTGAACTTCACCGAAAACATATTAAAATATAGTTTCGGAGGCAGCATGATAAATTCCACTTCGGGAGAAATATATGGAGCCAACACCCGTTTCAGTATTCCCCGCACTATCAACGAGCAAACATACGCCGTACCCGCTCCCGACTGTCTGACCCCGATAGCCCCTGCTTACTCCGCTTTTGTATATAATCCGGGCAGTTACAGTGCCGGTGTCGCCTATAAAGGCAAATATCGGACTTTTGTCCTGGGTTTCCCCTTTGAAAGCATTCAGGGAGTGAAGGAAAGAGCACGGGTAATGAGTGCCATCCTGGGCTTCTTTGGCAGCAAGTGATATTTTTAAACGAAAATAAAAGGGCAAATAAGAGGTTATTTCATAAAAACGCCTAACTTTGTCCGTATAAACCATTAAAATAAAACGACTATGTACACTATACAGACTAATGCCTCCGGCACACGCAGCATGGAAATCTCAGAAGAGAACCTGCAAACTATTGAGAAATATGCTTTATTCCAGCATCTGATAGACAGCAACGGTATCGTGGACGAGTCGGTGCTGGAGAAACTGAAGTTGAATATCCGTTCACTGATAACCAGCGAGGAAGGAAACAATAAAGAGCTGCTCGACCTTTGTATCGATGTAATTTATCATAATAACATGAAAGCTTTCGGACTTCATCAACTCATTCTGCTTTATATCCAATGGGAGAAAGAGAAAAATAAAGATGAAGAAGAGATATAATAAACAATCTCTGTGTGCTCTGTAGCAAAACAAAAAAAACAGTATTTATCATTGAAAGAATACAAACTTACAGACTGGTTGCCGACAACCAAGAAAGAAGTAGAGATGCGCGGATGGAATGAACTGGACGTAATCTTGTTCAGCGGTGACGCCTACGTAGATCATCCTTCATTTGGTCCGGCAGTAATTGGAAGATTATTAGAGGCGCAAGGTTTGAAAGTGGCCATTGTGCCTCAACCCAACTGGCGTGATGACCTGCGCGATTTTAAGAAGCTGGGACGTCCACGCCTCTTTTTCGGTGTGTCCGCCGGATGTATGGACAGCATGGTAAACAAATACACTGCCAACAAGCGTTTGCGCAGCGAGGATGCTTATACTCCCGACGGCCGCCACGACATGCGTCCCGAATATCCCAGCATCGTTTATACACAGATTTTAAAGAAAATCTATCCCGACGTACCTGTCATTCTGGGAGGTATAGAGGCATCTTTGCGCCGTGTCACCCATTATGACTACTGGCAGGACTGCCTGCGTAAATCAATTCTGATAGATTCCGGAGCCGATTTATTGATCTATGGAATGGGCGAGAAACCGATTACGGAACTTTGCAAGAGAATGAAAGAAAGCAAAGACAGTCAGGACGGAGCCCATCTACCCTTACAAAAGGATATTCCCCACGATATACCACAAACGGCTTACCTTATCCGTAAGAAAGGATCAGTTCCGTCCGAGCCCTCTGTAATTGAGTGTGTGAACGAAAAGCCAGATATCATCCTACACTCTCATGAAGCATGCCTGAAAGATAAAAAGAAACAAGCCGAGAACTTCCGCTTCATTGAAGAGGAAAGCAACAAGTACGAAGCCTCCCGCATCTTGCAAGATACAGGCAATGAAACAGTAGTAGTCAATCCGCCTTATCCTCCAATGAGCCAAGGCGAACTGGATCATTCTTTTGATTTGCCCTATACGCGTATGCCTCATCCTAAATATAAAGGAAAACGCATTCCCGCATTCGACATGATTAAATTCTCGGTCAATCTGCACCGTGGTTGTTTTGGCGGATGCGCCTTTTGTACCATTTCCGCCCATCAAGGGAAATTTATTGTAAGCCGAAGTAAAGAGAGTATCTTAAGAGAAGTGAGAGCCATAACTGAAATGCCTGATTTCAAAGGCTATCTGAGTGACTTGGGAGGACCTAGCGCCAACATGTATGCCATGCGTGGTAAAGATGAGAAAATTTGCCGGCGATGCAAACGGCCGTCATGTATCCATCCCAAAGTATGTCCCAATTTGAACACGGACCATCGCCCCTTATTGGATATTTATCATTCGGTAGACGCACTTCCCGGTATCAAGAAAAGCTTTATCGGAAGCGGTGTACGCTATGACCTGTTACAATATCAAAGCAAAGATCCGGCAGTAAACCGAAGTACGGCTGAATATACCCGCGAACTGATAGCCCATCATGTCAGCGGGCGCTTGAAAGTGGCTCCGGAACATACCAGCGACCAAGTGCTGCAAATCATGAGGAAACCTTCGTTTTCACAATTTTATGACTTCAAAAAGACTTTCGACAAAATAAATAAGGAGTTGAATATGCGGCAGCAGATTATACCTTATTTTATAAGCAGCCATCCCGGATGTACGGAAGAAGATATGGCAGAACTGGCAGTGATCACCAAGAAATTGGATTTCCATCTGGAACAAGTACAGGACTTTACTCCTACTCCGATGACTGTAGCCACTGAAACCTGGTACACAGGTTATCATCCATATACGTTGCAACCGGTATTTTCCGCTAAAACACCAAAAGAAAAACTGGCTCAACGGATGTTCTTTTTCTGGTATAAACCCGAAGAACGACGTGCCATCATCAATGAATTGCGCAAAATAGGACGCGCTGATCTGATAGATAAGCTGTATGGTAAATACAAAGCCTGAGTTTTAAATTCACCACAGATTATACAGATTTGATCTGTGGTGAAACTGTTTTTTAACGTCTTGTTTACCTTTCATCGTGTTTTGACGAAACACAGGAACAGGTACATGTGTTCCAAGTTACAGATATTGATATTTATTCCCCCCTAAACTTAATTAGAAAAGCACCGCAAATATTAATTGATAAAAATACGACCTATCCTATTGAATATCATTTATTTTTTGCTATCTTTGGGCAAAACCAACTTTTAAATCAATACTGCGTATGGAAACGTATCTATTCTGGATTGTGCCCATTGCCTCCCTCTTGGCATTGGTACTTGCATGGTATTTCTACAAACAAATGATGCTTGAAAGCGAAGGAACTCCGACGATGGAGAAAATCGCTTCTTATGTGCGCCAGGGCGCCATGTCCTATCTGAAACAACAATACAAGGTGGTAGGGCTGGTATTTCTGGGATTAGTTATTCTGTTTTCTATCATGGCATACGGCTTCAACTTACAAAATCCGTGGGTGCCCATTGCTTTTCTTACCGGCGGTTTCTTCTCCGGACTGTCCGGCTTTTTAGGAATGAAAACGGCTACATACGCTTCTGCACGTACCGCCAATGCCGCCCAGCACTCCCTGAACAAAGGACTGCGTGTAGCTTTCCGTAGCGGAGCTGTTATGGGGTTGGTCGTTGTCGGCTTGGGACTACTCGATATTTCTTTCTGGTACATATTATTGGACTATTGCATTCCCACAGACGCCTTGAACCCTTCTGCTAAATTATGTGTCATCACAACCACCATGCTTACCTTTGGTATGGGAGCCAGCACACAAGCACTTTTCGCCCGTGTAGGAGGTGGAATCTATACCAAGGCAGCCGATGTAGGTGCCGACCTGGTAGGTAAAGTGGAAGCCGGTATTCCGGAAGATGACCCCCGCAATCCCGCAACCATTGCCGATAATGTGGGTGACAATGTAGGTGACGTAGCCGGAATGGGCGCCGATCTGTACGAATCCTATTGCGGCTCTATTCTGGCTACCGCCGCTTTAGGTGCTGCCGCTTTTATTGGCTCGGACGATACCGTGATGCAGTTTAAAGCGGTTATCGCACCTATGCTGATTGCGGCAGTGGGCATCGTTCTCTCTATCATCGGTATTTTTGCCGTCCGTACTAAAGAAAATGCAGGAATGAAGGAATTACTCGGATCATTAGCCACAGGAACCAATTTAAGTTCGGTACTGATTGTCGTTGCCACTTTCCTTATCCTTTGGGCATTAGGTTTGGAAAATTGGGTAAACATTTCCTTTGCTGTGGTAGTGGGATTAATAGTAGGTATCGTTATCGGCCGTTCCACCGAATATTATACTTCTCAATCGTATAAACCCACACAACGGTTGGCCGAAAGTGGAAAGACCGGTCCGGCCACCGTTATCATTTCCGGTATCGGACTAGGTATGGTTTCCACCACCATCCCTGTACTGGCAGTAGTAACCGGTATCATCTTGTCCTACTGGCTCGCTTCAGGATTTGATTTTGCCAATATTTCCATGGGATTGTATGGCATCGGTATCGCTGCCGTAGGTATGCTTTCGACATTAGGAATCACCTTGGCTACCGATGCTTACGGACCGATTGCAGACAATGCCGGCGGTAACGCTGAAATGAGCGGACTGGGCAAAGAAGTACGCAAACGTACTGACGCCCTCGACTCGTTAGGTAACACGACTGCCGCTACAGGCAAAGGTTTTGCCATCGGCTCCGCAGCTCTGACCGGCCTGGCCCTGCTGGCATCCTATGTAGAAGAAATCCGTATCGGATTAACCCGGTTGGGGCAAACCATTCTGGAATTACCAAACGGCATTACCGTAAATGTTCATAACGCCAGTTTCACTGACTATATGCTTTATTACGATGTAACCCTGATGAACCCCAAAGTGCTAAGCGGCATGTTTTTGGGCAGTATGATGGCATTCCTGTTCTGCGGTCTGACCATGAACGCCGTAGGCCGAGCAGCCGCTCACATGGTAGAGGAGGTGCGTCGCCAGTTCCGTGAAATAAAAGGGATTCTGACAGGAGAGGCAGAACCCGACTATGCCCGTTGCGTACAAATATCCACCAAAGGAGCACAACGTGAAATGGTATTCCCCTCTCTACTGGCTATCATTGCCCCTATCGCTACCGGACTGATTTTTGGTGTTCCCGGTGTTATCGGTCTGCTGATAGGTGGTTTGTCCTCGGGCTTCGTTCTTGCCATTTTTATGGCCAATGCGGGAGGCGCATGGGATAATGCGAAAAAATTTATAGAAGAAGGTAATTTCGGAGGTAAAGGAAGCGAAGTACACAAAGCAACGGTTACCGGTGACACAGTAGGTGACCCGTTTAAAGATACATCCGGACCCAGTTTGAACATTCTGATTAAACTGATGAGTATGGTCGCCATTGTAATGGCCGGACTGACAGTTGCTTGGAGTTTGTTCTGATAGAAAAACGGAAAGCCGCTTCGGAGGAGGCGGCTTTCTAATTTTAAAAAAGATTCTGATAAACTATTTTTAAAACTTCCCCAACACTTCCATCATTGCCGGACGACGTTTGTATTTTATCCGGAACTCTGCCACCAAGCTTTTCACAACAGCCTGTCCACCGTTTAGTTTACGTATGCAGGATAATACCCGTGCTATAAATTCATAATGCTCCCGTCCCAGATTCCGTTCAGCATAATCATTCAATAAAGAAGTATATATAGCAATCAATTTCTCAGAATGAGTGTCCTTCAAATAATGGGCATATTTCATCAATGCTTCCAACTGATTGTATCGGACTGACGACAGCAAAGAGAACAAGCTGTCATTATCCTTTTCTTTCACATAAATTTCAGCCTTATCATTTCCGACAAAAGAAAAATAGTCACTTAACTCGGCTTCTTTCATCATCCTATCCAGAAAACTTTTCCATTGTTCTTTCGGTACCAGAGTTTTAAGTTTGCTGTAATATATCAATTTATCACTACCCACCACAAACAACAGACGACATGTATCAATTACCTCAGAAACCCTATGAGTTATTTCATAAATATCCAATTTCATTTTCAGCCATTCACCCACAGTGCCAGAATGCATTTCTCTTTCCGCTATTTCTATTCCGTCATTCAGCAAACAAATGGCTTCATCATATTGGCAACGGGCAATCAATTTATCAACCTCCATTCTTCGTATTTCAGTCAGATAAAGATATTGACGAATCGTATCATCCGCCTTTTGTTCTTCATTCTGTTCTAACAACAGATTGACCTTACGAAGGACTAACTTATAGATATCACAGGTTCCCTTTCTTACTTCAAGAAGTTCATCAATCAATTCCAACGCTTTTTCTGCCGGTTGAATCGAAAGATTGATCTGCATCATCAATTCGTCTACATCATAAAGATCATATTCACGAAAAATAGATATTTCAGCAATCTCACGCAAGCCCTGAAGTATCTCCATCTTTTGTGCCTGAGTGGTTTTAGGATGTTCAATCACTTTCAGGAGCAAATCTCCTGCCTGTTCACAATAGTCAGAAGAAGAAATACCATCATCATACAAAAGTTCATCATCATAGTTTTCACCGATGGAACGAAGTACTTGAAGAGCTATGGCAATAGAATTATCCATAGCTTCCAAATTCAAAAAGAAATCCGCTTTCTCCAAAAAAGTGTCCATCTGATTGAAAATAGTTTTCCAGTCACGGTCGTAATTATCATAACGATTGTGATAACGAGACCTTTTATGGTAACCAGATCCTTTAAAAACTTTTTGAATTTCAATTCTGTAATCTTTTCCCTTTGATGACAAAGATAACTCCTTAGCTATGAAATGATTTGAAAGTGCCGTTTTAAATTCCAGATTCGTTGAAGCATACTCACAGATAAATTTCGAGAGTTCCTGCGGATCAATGAAAGACAACAGTTGCTGTATGTCTACCAAAGACGGACAAGGCTGCTTACCCACTTCTTTTATTTCCTCTAAAACAGGGGCTTCCTCCGCTTTGATTTTCATCTTCGAGAAAATACTATTACCCGCCTTTTTTCTATTGTCGCGAATTGCCAACAATGTCGCTACAACATGTTTGCAGATTTCTCCATCATACGGACAATCACAGTACCAGGATTCTATCTCGTTTCCATCCATAGATATCTCCACATTATAATCGTCTGTTCCTTCTACAGTCGCAGTCCATTCACCGGGTGAGATTTCTTCCAATTCGGAAACAGCGTCTGTTTCATAATACTCTTCCCCACGCATCCATATTTTATAGGGAACAAAGTCCTCAAAATTATCCAATGTAATCATGTACAATACTTCGGTATTTTTTATCGGTTCGAGTGTCCCATTGTCAAAGAACGCTCATAACATTCTGCATTCTCCAACAAACAGGTTTTGCTATTGATAGACTGTTCCATCAAAACAGCCACAGATTACCCGGATTCGCACAGGTTCAATCTTAAAGTTTTCAGCTTAAACACCCGTGTGAGCCCAAGTAACCTGTGGTAAAAAGACTTGTGATGCATTCATACCCACAAAGTCAAATTCATTACAGACTGTTCTTAGTCAAAACATTACAATTGAATTTATTCAATATCTCCACACATCTCTCCACATTAGACGGACGGATAACCACATGTGCCGTATCTCCTTGAGCAAAAGCATACATATATTCAATAAAGATATTCTCTGCTGCCAGATAGTCCAAAACTTTAGCCAAAGAACCTGCCACATTCGGGCAACTGATACATACCACATCGGTCAGCATCACGGCAAAATTCTCGGCACGAAGTACTTCCACCGCTTTTTCCACATCCGAAACAATCAGGCGAAGTATACCGAAATCAGTAGATTCCGCCATGCTGAACGCATGCATATTGATATCATACTTTGCCAATGTCTTGGTTACGTCATTTATTCTTCCGGTTTTGTTTTCCAGAAAAACAGATAATTGCTTGATTGTCATATCGCATACTTTTTTATTTTAAAATCCGATTGTCTATCACACGTTTACTCTTACCTTCACTACGGGCAATGCTATTAGGTTCCATCAGCTTCACTTCGGCACTGATGGAAAGGACACTTTTCAGTTTGTCGCTCAACGCTTTCTTCATGGCAAGCATACTTCCCATATCATCCGAGAAGAAGTCTTTGCGGACTTCCACTTGTACTTGCAAAGAGTCGAGATTATTCTTCCTATCCACCACCAGCATATACTGAGGTTCAAACTGAGGCATATCCAAAATAACACTTTCCACCTGAGAAGGGAAAACATTGATGCCACGGATAATAAGCATATCGTCACTACGGCCTACAATACCCGACATACGGATATTGGTTCTTCCACACGGACATTCACCCTCCATCAGGGAAGTCAAGTCCTTCGTACGATAACGCAATAACGGCATCCCCTCCTTTGTCAAGGTAGTAAACACCAATTCTCCCACTTCTCCATCCGGAAGACGTTCCAGCGTTTCAGGATTAATGATTTCAGGATAAAAATGATCCTCATTGATATGCGAACCATGTTGCTCCTGACATTCGTAGGAAACACCGGGTCCCATAATCTCACTTAATCCATAAATATTATACCCTTTCAATCCCAGCCGCTCTTCTATCTCCTTACGCATACTTTCCGTCCATGGCTCGGCTCCGAAAGCTCCGATACGGAGATTGATATCATTCTTGGTCAATCCCATACGTTCCACCACTTCTGCCAGATAAAGAGCGTATGAAGGAGTACAGGCAATCCCCGTTATACCCAAGTCGCGAATCAGACGGACATGCTTTTCCGTATTTCCTGTAGAAGCCGGGATAACAGTCGCCCCCAGATTCTCCACCCCATAATGTGCGCCCAACCCGCCTGTAAACAAGCCATAGCCATAACTGACAGAAAAGGTATCATTACGGGTAACCCCGTATGCTGAAAGACAACGTGACATCACTTCGGACCATACAGACAAGTCACGACGCGTATATCCCACAATGGTAGGATTTCCGGTTGTCCCCGAAGAAGCGTGTACACGTACAATTTCCGAAGCAGGAGCAGCCTGAAGACCGTATGGATAATTATCACGTAAATCCTGCTTGGTAGTAAAAGGAAGTTTTACGATATCTTCGATAGTCTGGATATCATCCGGAGACAAATCCATCTCCTGCATCTTGTTACGATAAAAAGGAACATTATGATAAACCAGGTTCACCAACTTGTTCAGACGTTTTCCCTGCAGAGCACTCATCTCGTCCCGACTCATGCACTCTTTATTTTTATTCCAAATCATAATAAATAATTTTTCAATGTGCTAATCTGCCAATGTACTGGCGCACAAACCCACCGTATGGCAATCGGCACATTATCCTATTAGCACATTATTTTCAATGATCTTCATGAAAAGCTCTCATGCGTTCCTCCATCACCGGATAAAGTTCATCGCGCATCCGTGACGTACAGGCGCGGACACCTTCCTGCTCGCTACCGGTAGTAGAAAGCGAGATGCTGCTTACCCCATAATACAATAACTCCCGGAGCAATTCACCCCCTGTCATATTTCCGTAACCAATGGTAAAGAAGAAACCATCTCCCACCACCTGGGTAGCATCATAATCATATACGATATGGAAACCATTGTCGGTAAATATTTTCTTCATGCGTTCCGCACGACGGGCATATTCGCGGGTATCTTCCACAAAATTGATTTTACCTTCGGTAGACAGACGAAGCATTTCAGCGTATGCATACTGAGTGGAAGCCGTACATCCCGAAGTAATCATATAAAGAATGGAAGCAATCAGCGTAGGACCGAACACCCCTGCATCTTTATACCGTTCTGCCAAGGCAGGGAACTGGCGGTCGAACAGTTTGTCGCTGATACATGCCAATGCCATACGCTGTCCGGCATAACTGAATATCTTGGAAGAAGAAAGCATCAGGATATAATTATCCGTATATCTTGCCACAGTGGGCGGATAAGGCGGTTCGAAAGGATGCCCCATATCCCGACGGAAATCCATGCAGAAATAAGCCAGATCTTCCATGACAATCACATCATACCGGGTTGCCAGTTCACCGATTATCTGCAACTCCTCCTCTTCCAGACAAATCCATGCCGGATTATTCGGATTAGAATAGATAATCGCTGCTATATCGCCTTTACTCAGGAAACTTTCCAATTTCTCACGCAAGGCCTGTCCACGATAATGATAGATATCAAACTCTTCCCACTCCACGCCGATAATGCGAAGCTGGGATTTCTGAATAGGAAATCCGGGATCAATGAACAATACCTTGTCTTTCCCCGGAATACGCTGCGTACAGGCTATGAACGAGCCGAATGAACCCGCCACCGACCCGGTGGTAGGCACACAAGCGCGCGGAGAGATATCCAGATTCAAGAAAGCTTTTACAAAACGGGAAGCCTCCTTTTTCAACTCGGGCACTCCTGCGGCAGCCGGATATTGCGATCCGACTCCCCTGTCCAAAGCAGCTTTCTCCGCTTCAATCCCTATCTGATTGGCGGCAAGACCGGGAGATCCCTGATCCATGCGGATAAAAGGAATCCCCGTTTCCTTTTCCAGATACTGGGCTACCAACAGCACATCACCGATAGTAGCCTGTGCAAGATTGGCGATGTGCAGTTCCTTCACCGCCTTCTCCACTAATTCTTCACTAAATATCTTCATGGCATTACCAGTTCTTTACCGCATTCAATCCTATATCAAAAGCCTTCTGATTCATTTCAACAATCTTCTCACCTTTTGCGGCAAACACACGCCCTATGCTTTCGCGCAACTGTTCCGGTGATACAATCTCAATATACTTCGCAGCCATGCCCAGCAGAATCACATTCGCACATTTAGGCATACTGTTTTCTTTTGCCATATCCTCTATTTCCAACTTCACCACATGCGGAAGGCTCTCCAAAGCCCTCATCAGATCCACTTCTTCAGGATAGTCGGGAATGTTCTTGAAAGGATTAGCGGAAGTAATCACCCAACCTTCTTCCTGCAAGTAAGGCAGATAACGCAACGCCTCCATCGGTTCCATGGAAATAATCAGATCCGCCTCACCCTGAGCGATCAGATCCGAATAAATCGTTTCGTCGGACAAACGCAGATTGGACTGTACATCTCCTCCGCGCTGGCTCATGCCGTGTACCTCGGCCTGCTTCAAATTGATGCCTTCTGCCGTAGCAGCTTCTCCTATAATAGTAGCGATAGTCAGGATACCCTGTCCTCCTACGCCCGAAAGTATGATATCTTTTCTCATGCCTTATCTGCTTTTTTCTGTCTTAGTTTACGATTCAATGTCTGGATACACTCTCTGCGCGGAATAATGACAGACACCCCTTTATATTCTATTTCCTCACGAATGGTACGGGTGATTTCTTCCATATTCTTCGGTAATGGAACCACCACACGCACATGTTCGGGTTCCACTCCTAATCCCAGGCAGATCGCTTCGAATTTGTTCGTACCGGCAGAATCCTGTCCACCGGTCATGGCGGTAGTCAGGTTATCCGAAATCACCACCGTGATATTGGCACGGTCATTCACCGCATCCAGCAGACCGGTCATACCGGAATGAGTGAAGGTAGAGTCACCGATAACAGCAATGGCCGGAAATACCCCTGCATCAGAAGCACCTTTGGCCATGGTTATGGAAGCACCCATATCCACACAACTGTCGATAGCACGGAACGGGGGCAACGCACCTAATGTATAGCAACCGATATCACCGAAAATGCGTGCATCCGGATATTCCGCAGCCACCTTGTTCAATGCATCATACACATCCCGATGACCACATCCCTGACACAATGCAGGCGGACGCGGCATCACCACCTGAGACTTGCCAAACGGACGTTTGATTCCCCATCCGATCGCCTCGCCCACATTATCCGGAGTCAATTCACCGGTACGCGGCAAAGTTTCCGTCAGGCGTCCCTTTACCTCATAGTCCGAGGAAAGTATCGCTTTTACCTGCTCTTCCACAAACGGCTGGCCATCTTCCACTACCAGAACATATCCGCAGCGGTCTGCCATCGTCCTGATTTCTTCAGCCGGCAACGGATACTGCGAAACTTTCAATACCGGAATATGGCAACTGTCCGTATCCGCCTCCTTCACATAATTATAACCGATACCACAGGCTATCACTCCGAATTCATAATCATATTCGGGATTCAACCCTTCCAGATAATTATAAGGAGATTTGGAGGAAGCTTCTTCCAGCTTCTCCTGCTTTTTCACTAGATCCAGATATTGTTTACGCGCATTACCCGGCAGCAATACCCAGTGGGCACGTTCATGGTCAGGATTCAACTGATTTTCCTCACGGATATCGGCTACTTCCACACCGGCACGCGAATGTGCCAAACGGGTAACCACACGCATCAGCACCGGCAACTTCAGTTTTTCCGAGAGTGTATATGCGTAATCCATCATATCGTATGCTTCTTGTTGGGAAGACGGTTCCAGCATGGGAATCATAGCAAATTTTCCATAAAAACGTGAATCCTGCTCGTTCTGTGACGAGTGCATGGAAGGGTCATCGGCAGCCAGCACCACCAGACCACCGTTCACGCCGGTTATGGCAGAATTGACAAACGCATCGGCAGCCACGTTCATGCCTACATGTTTCATACATACCAAAGCACGTTTTCCTGCGTATGACATACCCAATGCAGCCTCCATGGCCGTTTTTTCATTGGTACACCAAGTGCTGTGCAATTTTCTTTCCTTTGCCAAAGGATTATTCTGGATAAACTCTGTGATTTCAGTGGACGGTGTACCCGGATAGGCATATACACCCGATATGCCGGCATGTATCGCTCCGAGGGCAATTGCCTCATCGCCCAACAATAATTTCTTTTCAGCCATTATCTATTATTTTGTTAATTGTTTCATATCAATGTAAAGGGGTCTGCATCATCCAATACCGGGAATTTCTTCCTGAAAGCCTGCAATGCCTCCATATCTATATCAGCCGATACCGCACTTTCCCTGCTCCACGGACATTCGGCTATCGTTTTTCCGTAGGGATCGATGATGGCGCTGCCACCCGAATATTCACAGGTAGGATCAGTTCCCATGCGGTTCACTCCGGCTACATAGCACTGGTTCTCAATAGCCCGCGCACGAAGCAGCGCACTCCAGGCATCCACACGGGGAGTGGGCCAGCTTGCCACATAAAGTATCATGTCGTAATCCCCCAGGTTGCGTGACCAAACAGGGAAACGGAGGTCATAACATACCTCCAAAAGAATACGTACCCCACGGAAGTTCACCACCACACGCTCTGTGCCGGCAGTGAAACGCTTGTGTTCGCCCCCAAAGGTGAACAAATGTTTCTTATCATAATGCTGCACGGCTCCATCCGGATGGACAAAGTAAAAACGATTATAATAGTTTCCATTCTCACATACTGCTACACTGCCTGCAATAGCACAATTCCGCTCGGCTGCCTTACGCTTCATCCAGTGCAGGGTTTCACTGTCGGCGCTCTCCGCAATTCCTTCGGGTTGCGTACAAAAACCGGTGGAAAACATTTCGGGTAAAACAAACAGATCAGCATCCGGCAGACAGCTTATCGCTTCGTCCGCCCTTGCTATATTGGCCTGTGGATTGGCCCATTCTATATTTCTCTGTAGAATTGTTATTTTCATTGTTTTTCATATTATAAGATCCACAAAGGTAACAAATATAATAAGATAGCAAGCATTTTATTACTAACTATTTCCTTTCACTCCCTTTTTTCTTACATGTTTTCATAAATATCCCCTATTTATTCCTCATAAAAAAAGCAGCCCAGCAAGGACAAGCCTTGCTGGGCTGCACTAAATGCCTTATTTTTGTCTCAAACAGTAACGGTTATATGAAACCAATCTGTTGTATTCAAAGTTTTATCGTTTTCACCTTACCCGGAATAACCGTCAGCCGCACCGTCCCATCCCCCTCTATCTCCACTTTCTGGTATCTGGCCTCCACCACCACCTTACCATCCGGTGCCATCAGTCCCCATTGACAAGCATTCTCCTCGAATACACAATAACCGCCGACGGGAGGACAGATGTTCCTATAACAAGGAGGAACCACGATACGCTCACCCGACTTCAGCCCCCATTTCAGCCCCATCCGGAAAGGCTGGACATCGCCTATCTCCTCCAGTCTCTTCCGCCTTTTCTCCTCCTCATTCCGTTTCAGCAACAGGTTCATTTCCTCCGCACGACGCCCGGCCTCCTCCTTCAATCTTTCCACCACAGAGTCGAAATCCTCCTCACCTGCCTCAGGATTATTACAGGCGATATATCGTTTCCTCTTTCCTTTCTCCACATGATAATAACTCCCTTGCCCGTCCATCACCACGATACTCCGGTCTGCCAGACGACCACAGCACCAATACACCTCCTCGTCATCCCCTTCCAGCAGACAAGCGAAAACATCGAACACGGTAGACCATACAGGATCCGCCAACTTGCAGGACTTCGGGACACGATAGTCCGGTATCTTCAGATAAAAGCCATAAAAACAGAGACTGTCCTTATGCAGCCCGCGCATGGAAGCATACGCCTTCCGTGTGCGGCTATGAAAGGTCTCTCCCACTTTCAGCAATTCCACGCTGCCGTAAGAGCACACCACCGGCTTCTCCCGATAAGTCCTGTCCGTTTTCAAGTCGATGTAAGCATCCGTACCATCATTGCCCGTAACGGCCAGAAGCTCCCCTTTCAGGAATCGCAACCTCCGGCAGCGGTTTATGATGATCTTCGGCTTTCCGTTATCGTCCACCACCCCTGTACGGCCATCTTCCAAACAAACCGCCGCCCGGTCCGCACAGGTGTCGAACACTTCCTTATATCGAGGCATCACTGTCACTCTGTTTCTACGCCTCAGTCCCCACAATCCGCTACATCGGTCATGGAAAGCTTTCAGAACAGAGAGTGCATTCCGCCCCTCTTCCTGATCAAACAAATTCCGGTTCCTGATCGCATCCAGCAACTGTCCATGGGTCATCACCATTTCCCATTCTTCCTCCCGCCTGCCTTCCTCCAAGGGCGAACACGCCACGGACAGCCCGTTTTCCGCTCTTTTCCGAGAAAAGGTGTCACCTAGTATCCGCCCCTCGAACATCGCTTCCCAGTCCCGCTCACGGACGGGCAGGCCGAATATCCGGTGCAACCCCACATTATCTATCAGCATACAGGAATCCTTATCACCCGATTTCCGTAATCCCCTCCCCACCTGTTGCAAGTATTTCGCCAGTGAAAGCGTGGGACGAGCCAGTTGCACGAACTCCACATCGGGACAGTCGAAACCCTCGGAAAAGATATCCACATTGACCAGCACCCTGATCCTTCCCTGTCTGAAGCCCTCTACCAGTTCCCTACGCTCCGAAGCAGGCGTTTTGCTATCGATAGCCGCAGCCGACACTCCGTGTGCATTGTAACAGGCGGCTATTTGACGGGCATGGGCTATACTGACGGCATACACCATTCCTTTTTTCCCGGCGGCATACCTCTCGACGCTCTCGTACAACCGCCGGATGCTGACCTGACGGTTCAACACCTCATTCATTTCCTTCACCTGATAATCTCCGTCCACCCCACGTTTCTTCAACGAATCTATCATCCGTTGCTCCCTGCTGTCAGCACGGATAGACACGTAGTCGAAAGCCGACAGCCAGCCTTTCCCGATGAATTCCGCGATGCTCCACGAAGTTATCAGCGCATCAAACAAATCCGTGAAGCCCTTGCCGTTCAGCCGGCAGGGGGTGGCGGTCATGCCCAGTTTCCTCGCCTCCGGATATCTCTTCCAAAGCTCCCTGTAAGTCTCCGCCAGTGCATGATGCGCCTCGTCAATGACAATCAATCCGGGAGCTTCCCCTATATTCTTCCAGTTACGGGACAGCCACTGGATGGAGAATACCCGCACCCTTCCGGATTCTTCCGGCATACTGTCTTTCCCCGTCTTTCCGTTCTTTCCCGTTTTGTCCGGTTCTTTTCCCATTCCATACCGGGCTGCGGTTTCCTCTATCTGCTCCACCAGCTCCCTGCGATGCGCCACAATCCACACCCGCGTACCGGTACCGATACCACAGAGAAACTCTTTCACCACCGCAGCCAGCAGATGTGTCTTTCCTGTGCCTGTAGGCATTTGTACCATGACACTCCGATGGAACTCCCACTCCTTAAAGAGCCTGAGCTTCATCTCCTGCTGGTAGTCACGAAGACCATCGTTCTTGCAATACATCATGGTGCGGATGCCGGTCGCCACCGGCAACAAAAGAGGGAAAGGCTGCATGCATCATCGCACACAGCCTATAGTGAATATTCTATCTTTATGAATTCATTTTTATCAGCGGCTTGCTAGTTGATATCGTAAATATTTGATATCGCAAACCGTTCCGCCACTGAATTTAATACGAAACCGATGACAGGGGCTATTTTTCTATGAGCCAGTCGCCCAACGTATGCTCCTCCACATCAAAGCTGATGCCCACTTTCACCACAGGCAGTCCGCTGAGGGTAAAACGTTCGGGATAGTTTTTCAAATTTATCTGAGACATGGCGGCATCGGCATCCTTGCCCAGTTTCAGTTCAATGACATACAAGGTATCGGCAGTGCGCATCACCACGTCCACACGTCCCTTCAGGGTGCGGACTTCCACATCTACGTACATTCCAAACAGGGAGAAGATGATGTAGAACAATTGCTGGTAATGCCCCTCATAATTCGTATTATCGCAATAAGGAACCGTGGAGAGAAACTCCTGAAGCAGACGCAAAGCTCCATCCATATCGCCCAAGCGTATCGCACCATACATACGGCCTATAGTAGTAAGCCCCATATCGGTATTGTAAGCCAGATAGTTCGGCAACAGACTCTGCATCAGTCCCACCCGTATCTCCTTGTTCGGAATATCCAGCGTGTAAAGCTCGGTATATTTATCATAGTCCTTTATCGTGACATAGCCGCTCTGATAGAGCAAAGGCGTAATAGTTGTCATCCGCTCGGTAGGGGCATCAAAACTGGCAGCCATAGCCTGCATGCTGTGTCCCACTTCAGAGGGAAGAACATGGAACTTGCGCAGCATCTCTATCAGATAGGTGGGCGTGCCGCTACCAAACCAATAAGAGTTTAACTTGCCATCTTCGAAAGCATTCAGCAGGCTGAACGGATTAAAAACATCTGGCGAAGGCCAGGTGAAATGATAGCCGTCATATTTCTCTTGCAGCTTCAGTAGGGTATCTTCTTTGCTCATCTCCTGCGAAAGGGCAAAACGTTCTATATACCCGCCCATCTGTTCCAACATTTCCTCTTTAGTGATACCGCAAATGGCAGCGTAGGGCTCGTCCATGCTAATATTCTTGATATTGTTCAGCTCGCTGAAAATGCTGAGCTGGAAAAACTTGGTGATGCCGGTCAGGAACACAAAGCGCAGATAAGGGTCGCACGCCTTCAGCGGACTGTAGAAATTACGCATCACATTACGCAGGACGGGGAGGTTCTCATCCTCGTGCACCACATCCAGCAAGGGCGCGTCATATTCGTCAATAAGGACTACCACCTGGCGGCCGGTCTGCTCATAGGCACGCATGATGAGTGTCTTCACCCTGTCATTGAGAGTGACCGCCCTTTCCGGCTTCCCGTATATTTTCTCATGTTCAAAGAGCTGCACATCCAGCATGCTTTCCAATGTTTCCTTGTCCACATGCTTGGCCAAGCTCATGTCAAAGTGAAGCACCGGGTATTCCGTCCACTCGGTTTCCAGCTTTTCGATGGCAAGTCCCTTGAAAAGGTCTTTCTTTCCGATAAAATAGCAGTGTAGCGTAGAGGTCAGCAACGATTTACCGAACCGTCGGGGGCGGCTCAGAAAATAATATTTGGAAGCACCGTGTGCCATCCGGTAAATATATTCCGTCTTATCTATATAGAGATAATCCTTGTTGATGATTTCCTCAAAAGTCTGTATCCCTATCGGGCATCTCTTCAATGACTGTTGCTTCATGGCGCGCTACTTTTTCTGATTGTACTACAAAGGAACAAAATCTAACCGGAAATTCCTAACCGAATGCTCTTTTTTATTATTTCAGATGGACTTTAAAGACAAGACCTCCGGAGAAGTATTTCCCATTATTCAGCTCGGCTACAAGATTTACATAGTCTTTCCAAAAACTGTACTCAAAACCTATATTGCAAGTTCTTGCATCGTACTCCGCCATCAGGTTCAAGCCATTTATCATTTTTACAGCCCAAGACTCTTGCACAGGCAATCCCAACCGGAAATTCACCCCTATAGCCGGACGGTTATGATGCTCCCAGGTAGCCGGCCGGTCCAGCACCCAGGCAAGATGCACTCCCAACATTCCCAGATTATCAACCCCAATATGCTTCGTAGCAGCAATATAGTAACGGGTGAAAAAGCAATTACCGCCATTCTGGTCACGACTTGATATGCCTCCTCCACCGTAACTGTCATGAGTACCCGGATCGTCCACCCCTATCACGATCTGCGGAGTCCACGTTTTCCACCATCCCTCTTTCCAGACACGAAGACGGAAATTGAAAGACCTGTCCTGATTGGTGTATTTCCCCCACGACTGCTCCGGGAAATATGTAGAACCCTTATTGGCGTAATTCAACGTACAGGTATATCCCACTTCCAGCCAGGGAAAAACCGTAATGTTGAGATAATAATTGAAGGTGTATCTCACATCAAAATCATAATAATGCAACGGGGTTATGTCCAGCACATTACCTCCAAGCATAAACGTTTTGTCCCGCTGCATATCGGCCGTCGGCGCATGAAGCAGTCCGGTCGTACCTCTCAACGCCTGTCCACAGACGGAAAAACTGATTGACAGAAATACCAAGACAGCCGTAAGTACCCTGTATAATCTCTTCTTATTTGATATAAATCCCATCTTTTTTCAGCGTTTCTGTGCCAGTAACCATTCAAAGTACTTTTCATGCTCATCCACCAAATGTTCCCACGAATACGCTGTACGGATCTCCTCTAAATTTGCCGCGATAAATTTTTCCTTATCACGCACTACATATGCAGCCATATCATTCAACAACCCGGTTACTTCCGCCGGAGTACTATAATACTCCGCATGATGCTTCAACACCGCCCGGTTGAACAGATTGTCATTGGCTAATATGAAACAACCGGACGCCATAGCTTCCAGTAATGAAGGGTTCGTTCCGCCTACCGAATGCCCATGAAAATAGGCCAAAGAGTATTTTCGTATGGAGTTCAGCTTTTTGAAATCATAAATGCCACCGATGAAACGTACCGACCGCTCTTTACCATACCGGGCCACCAGCTCTTTGCCATGAGGAGTATTGGTTTTTCCCACAATGACTAATGGTCTGCGCCCGTTCTCTTCGGATGCCAGATAGCCGTCAATTGCCATTGCTATATTGTTTTCGGGTTCCAGACGAGCCACCAGCAAATAATAACCATTCTCCTCCAGTCCGAATTCTTTCAGAAACTCCGGATTGTAATTCTCGTGGATATCAGCCCCATACGCCAGAAACTTGCTCTCCTTGCCATACTTCTCTTTATAATAGTCATGAATGCCCATGTTGTCGGCTATCAAGTAATGACTGTGCTTCACAGTCATCCGTTCTTCCCAAAAGACGAACTTCCGCACCCATCTGTTGAATTTCGTACGCTTGTATTCCAGTCCGTCCATGTTCGTGGTAAACACGGGATGTCTGATGTTCTTTACATTAAACCAAATATATGCCGGTACAATGGAGGTGTATCCCGCCTCATAAATGATGTCAAACCGCTCCCGTTTCAACGCATCACGCAGTGAAGCAAAATCATAGAAGAAACTCCCTACGGAACTTCCCATCCATGTCTCCGGACTATAGATGTGCTTGATGCGGACTCCTTTGTAACTGTTTTCCTTATAAGGATGAAAATGAGGGGAATAAACGGTCACCTCATGACCTCTGTTTGCCAGACCTACAGATATGTATTCGGCAAACTGCTCGAAGCCCCCGTAATCATTAGGAATGCCACGGGTGCTGATAAAAGCGATTCTCATTGAAAATTAAGTGTATGAAGTTTAGCCCGGCCGCAGAAAGCGACCGGGAATATTAAAAGAAATAAAACATTCGTTTTTTTGTGGGAATGCGGCTGTTTCAGCCCCCCAATCCTGTTTCAAGTTCGTGTTTCAAAGGTGAACACACATATTGGGAACTTTGGCTATAGAAACCTGATCTTTGTTAAATCTCAGATATCAACCAACAAATCAGTCAAGAATTCATCCAAGCCTACCACTCTTATTTTGGGAAAAGGGAAAGTGGCCAGTATACGAAAATGAGCATCTTCAGACACTATGTACTCTGCATTTGCAACAATAGCACAATCTGCAAATTTATTATCATCCGGATCCGCCTCTATCAAATTGAATTTAAAAGAAGCCTCTTTATAAAGCGTATAAGGACTATGCACTATAGCACTTATAACATTCCGAGCTACACTGGCCGAAGAATACCGTTCTATAATCTCTTCGTATTCATTCAGTATTTCATTAGATACGCACAGCATAAACTTCCCTTGCAGAAAATCTTCCCATATCTTATGGTACGGGCTTTTTGCAGGAAGCGACTGCACCAAACAATTCGTGTCCAGAACCACCAATCGTTTCATGACCGATAAGGAGTTCTGAGATGTTGTTCTCTCAATTCATCCAATTTTTTCTGATCCAACACACCGGAGTCCCACAATTCGTCCAGTTCCTTTTGTGCCTTATCAGCAAAGAAATGAGAAAGAGCCAGTTTCAGCTCATTCAGTTCACTTTCTGTACGAATATTCTTTATAGCATAAAGCAACTCCATCTGGGCTGCATCCGAATACGAGATTCTCATACCTTAATACATTTAATCGTTTTTACAAAAATAATACTTTTCTAATTATCCGCATCACATTATGCCATTCTTTTCCGATTAAAATGAAGATTTAACTTTTCAGAAAAGTTTCCTTTTAATCATTCTAAAAGGAACAAACATGACATTCATCCATGCTGTCCAATAGGCATGTTTAGGGAAATACCGCTTAATGTTCTCTCTGTATCCAGTCGCATCAAAAGTTTCAATGCGCACAATGTATTTATTAAAAAGCAAAGTAGGAAGATATTGAGTACAGATATCTTTCAAAATCGAATCCTTACAATTCAATGAGATATGACCTTTCATATAACTGCCCACAATCAATGACGGATAATCTATGGTAAAAGCCTTGAACTTGTTATGCCCGCCTCTTTTTGCAATGCGTTGTACATGATATATGGGAGTATCGTCTATCAGAAAAACCTTGGCGGCATATTGCGTTAAGAAAACAGAAGTATGCGGAAACAACGCGTTCAATTCTATTTTCCCCATTGCATCAAAGTCTTCTTTCCAAATACTAAACCCTCCACTCCATGAAGACCAATACGATAGCGCATTCATAAAATCATTGAAATTTCCGTATTTACAAATAGCTTTCTTGCCTAAAAATCCATTCGTATGGAACATCAAAGTTTTATTCATCTTTTCTTGTAGTACTTCTTCAATCAAATGTTGCAGCGCTCCTTTCTGAAACAAGTTCTGGCTATTATGAAGTTTCAATAGTTTGCCCTTAGCATAGGTTAACACATGATATGAATTGAGAAATCCCTCACAATCAGTATGATAATAAAACAAATTTATTTTATCCGAAAATTCATCCATCAAGGTTTTTACTTCCATTTCCGGATCGTTATCTGAAAGAATGACCTCATAATCATCCATAGAGATCTCTGAGTTCGCTTCATAAATACTGTTCAACGTATTTCGAACTTGATTTATGCGTTTATAACAAGGAATACAGATAGAAAGAACAGGCTTAAATTTATTCATACAATATCTATATTTCAAAAAGAGAAATTAAACACTCTTTTATCATCCCAAATTATATTTTACACAAAAACATTTCTAAATTCTTATGACTTCGTATTCAATACCACCTATCATAGCCCCTCTCATAGCAAATCCACCATTATACATTTCCTTAGACACAACATTATATGCTTTTTGGGCTTTTGATATTAAAAACAAATCAAGAAAAGTTTTTAAGGCAGCATCTGTTCCACTATCATAATCCATATGTGCAATATCACCAGGAATTATATAAACATAAGAAAAACATCTTACTTCATTAATAAAACGAGCACTATCAGAAGTTATCAATATTTTCTTATGAAATGGAGCTATTTCATGTATATAGGAACAAGCATCAAGGCACTTCTTGATCAATATTGAAGCATCTTTTTCCTTTAATATTTTAGATGGTGAGTCTTTAAAATCGCCTAATGCTTGTTGAAATCTATAAGAAATAGAAATATAATCCCCTCCTAAATTCTTCAAATTTTCGTCTATCAAGGATTGCAATTTAAAAGACGGTTTAAAAAGCTCAGCAAACAGATCGTGAAATTCACTTTCTGCAAAGCAAGCATTTGTGTAAATATGATATTGCATTTTATGTTTCTTGACTTTTGCAGCCATTCTCTTTTCTTGAATTTTCCACATTCGTTCAGATAATCCTGTTGAGCGTACTACTGGAGACGATTTTCTTCTATCATATACAATTTCCTCTGGTGAAATATACCAATCATACATATTAGGAACTAAATAATCATTCAATTCAAAAGGATGGACAAAATTTATTTTAAATACAAGCCCCATCTTTTTACATAATTTATAAACAGAAACAGCTCCTCGTAATCTATCAGAAATACCACCATGTCTCATTTTTCCATCGGCCATGTAAATCAACATTTTAGAAGTGACTAATTGTTTGGAAACTTTATAACTTCTCACAAATTTATTGGACAGATATAAATTTACGAACGATGCCAATATCGAATTCCATCTATTCCCGAATAAAAGAACGCCTAATTTAACAATAAATTCTACCATTTTAGTTATCTGAAGTTTAACAGTTTACAAGCCAATACGATGTCAATATACCAAATATATTGAATTTTATTTCTAAACAAAAGTTTAGAATTAGACATTACATTCCATAACTTTATGTCCGCATACACATTTTTACATAAATCATAACATACAAAAGCATCATCATCCCTCAATTTACTTAAAAGTTTTACAGTATATATAAAAGCATTTACTTTAAACGCCTCTATAAAACATTGATAATCGATACATTCACATCTAACCATAGAGAGAACTGCATTTGTATTATTAATAAAATCTTTAATAATTTTCTTATTTGTCGAAACAACAATGCTATTCTGTCTCATCCTATATTTGTAATATGGAGAGTTCATTATATAAGCCTGTTGATACGCTTGCACTACTTTAAATGCCATTTCTATATCCTCATAATAATCCCCCTCCCGGAAACGTAATGAATGAGAGATCCATATTTCCCTTTTATACAACTTATTACAACACTGACATCCCATACGTCCAGAAAGTTGCAACTTGTATAAAAGGTCTGCATCATAAATAGATTCTTTATCTGAAATACATTTTTTATACAACTTCTTTTTATTGTCCGACCAATACTGCAATATGCCACATATTATTAAAGGACAATGCGTTTCTTTTGCTTTAACATACATTTTTTCCAATGTATCCAAATCTATAAAATCATCACTATCCACAAAAAACAAATATTCACCTACAGCCATATCAATTCCTGCATTTCTAGCAGAACTAAGTCCTCCATTCTTCTTATTTATAAGCTTTATATTGGAATACTTTTGTTGAAACGACTTGATAATCGAAAGGCTATTATCTGTAGAGCCATCATTGACAACTATAATCTCAATCTCTTTTAGTGTTTGGCAACATATACTTTCCAAACAATCGGATAAATACTGTTCCACATTATATACGGGAACAATCACACTGACTTTATAATCTGAATTTACCGGCATAACTATATAAATTGAAAAAGTACATTTTATATTAAGTTCTCAATAATTATCCTGTCTATTAATATCGGCATATTGTCTTATTAATCAGATCCAGACACAAGCTGAAAATAGCTACGGCTATTAAATATCTTAGTAAACACCCATTATTAAGATCCACTTAAAGCCGAATTTATTCTCCAATATTTATATATAACAATCACAATACTCCCATATAGTGCAAAATCCATAAATCCAGTCACAGTTTCCATAGCCATCAATCCGGTTATAAAAAAGAAAACTTCTTTCCAAGACATACATTTTCTTAGTATTCGATACAGCAATACATATAAATATAAATAGGCCAATACTCCTATCAAACCTCTTTCCGGCAATATCTGTAACCACGAACTTTCCATACCAAACATTACATCTTCATACTTTTTTAGAAATACAGCATTTGCCCCTACACCATTCCCCAAAATAGGAGACTGTTGAAACAACATTATTCCAATAGCAAACTGCCCCATTCTCATATTCAAGTCACTTCCCTTTCCTTCCGATGCTACATCTTCATCCCAAAAAGAAACTATATTATTCAAATAATCAGGAGCATAGATCAATACAGCTACTATCAACACCAACACACAGAATACAACTTTTGGTTTAAAAATTTTCTTCATACTTACGAAAGCACAAGTAAACATGAAAGTTCCAAGCAGAGGTGTTTTTGAGTTACACAGCAAGACTCCACATAATAACAAGATTATCATAACCATATACTTTTTATACACTCTTAAAGACCAACTTGCTGAATGCATAAATAAAAAATAGAGCAAAGTACAGGCACATCCCAGCCCGATATGAATGGAGAAAAAAGAATAGGCTCTTACCAATCCATACCTTCGTTGCAAATCCCCACTTCCTATAAATGGAGGAGTATAATACATTTTTCCATAAATTGACTCAGAAGGAGCGTTAGAATACACGAAATCCAACACTGGATTATCAACTATTATCGTTTCATAAAAAGCCAACCCTACAATTAGTAAAACAACCACAACAGTAACTTTAAAGAACAATATTATGTCATTCTTATTTTGAAGTGCTTTATAAAACAGGAATAATATAAAATAGCCATTAACAAAAAATTTTATCGTATGAGTCAACACCACTGATACTGGAACTATAGAAAACAACATAGAAAGTATAAAAGAACACAAATATACGATGCAGGCACTTTTAAAGATAAATTTAGAATGGTCTAAATCACTTCGTTTTTTTCCACATACAAAATATGTCATCAATAACAAAATATTCACTCCTAATGTCAAAGAAACAGCAGGCTGACTATATTTCAAACAAACACAATCATTAAACAATAATTGCAACGGCATCCACACAATCACTGTCTTCTTCCAATTTCTAAAAGCACACAAGGATAAAAAAACAAAAAACAACCAATACAGATACATGTTACTTTTTCAAAGTCCATCCATGCTTGCTATTTTCTTATATATCTTTTTACAAAACCCAGATATATTTCATCAAACATTTCTGCAAACATTTTTTTGGACAACATTAAACAATCAAAATATTTCATTTGCCATACATAAAGACCAGCCCCCCCTATCCATTCGATCTCACATATACCCTCTCATATTTTGCCATATTTCATATTGTAAAGAAAATCCAGTTTTGAATATAACCAATACATAACGAACCATCTTTTTTTAATCAAGAATCGGCTTAACTTGCGTCTGAGCAAATTTGTCTCATAGTAAAATCCAAAATTATCAGTATGCTCTTTAGGGATAGCTTCTAACAGATGTAACACGCGCATAAATTTATATCTAGGCCTATGCCTGCTCAAGGCCTGAACAGATCTAAGAAAAGCCTCATCTACTCTGCTTTTCCATGCAACAACTTCCACATTTTCAAATACCTCACCATATTTTTCCACAAACTGACATAAATACCGATGCCATAATTGAAAACATTCATATTCGGATTCAAATGTATAATACTTAGTTGACAGAGAACCGGGATGCTGTATATAATTGTACACTTTTCTATTTTCAAGAACAATCATATTATCAATGCAATACAAATACTGCAATAAGAACAATCCATCTTCTCCCATGTGTACATGGGTATTAAATATTATAGTATTATACTTCAAGATACGATTATTAAACAATTTACAATATGGTCCAGTCCCTCTTATCAACTTACTTTCTATGAAATATTTCACCATTTCCTTTCCCGAAAGTTGAATATCCTTTACATTCAAATCATCTAAGTAGTTCATTATAACCAAAGAGGATTCTTTCAAGTTTTCAACAAACAAAATAGACAGATATGCTTTCTCAATACTATCATCGCCATCAACAAAACAAACCCAATTTCCTTGTGCATTACATAATCCTACATTTCGTGCTGAACTTACTCCTCCATTTTCTTTATGAAAAACTCGTATACGATCATCCTTTTCGGCATATTCATCACAAATTTTTCCTGAATTATCAAAACTTCCATCATCTATTAATAATAATTCAAAATCATAAAATGATTGAAGCAGAATACTTTCAATACAGCGAGATAAATACTGTTCTACATTAAAAATAGGAACAATAACTGAAATTTCCGGTCGTTTCATGCTTTTTTATTTTAATAAATATTTTCACATTATTAATAACTGCATCTTATTCTCTATTGAAAGACCCAATAACTTTATTACAATAGCGCCAACCATCAAGTAATCAAAGAAAGTTATCATTAATTCAAATTAAGTATCCCCCAAGATTTTCGCCTCCACCCTGCCAAACGCAATTCCACCTGCCCCCAATCAATAGTTTTAGAAAAAGACATAGCAGGAATATCCGAATTCCACCGTTCTTCCAATCCAAACATTTTCAACAAAGATTTAATTCTAGCCAAACCTCTGCCCTTATTTCCCACAACAATAAAAGGTTTATGAAACAATATAGAAAACACACAAGCATGAAAACTATCCGTTACAACCAGACCCGCATTTGAAATAATTAAAGTGGGGAAAATGTGGGTAAAAAGAAAAACGCAGAAAAACACAGCAATATAACTATATATCAACTATTTACAATTATATTAAATTTTAATCCGAATTAATCCGATTGCAAATTATTTAGCAGATGTGGGGAAAATGTGGGGAAATATCTATATTTGCATCCAGATAGATATTTAACCTGTAAGCCTATGAAAGTAACTTTCATCATTAAAAAAGCGGCAAAACGGTATGATACTGAATCAACCGCAACTATTTATATCCGTCTGAGAAATGGAAGACTGCTTGATTCTGTTGCTCCTACCCAGCTTTCAATCAATCCCAACCTGTGGGATGACAAAGCAGAGTGTGTAAAAACAAAAGCTGTCTGCAACGAAGATTTAAGGACTGGCATAAATGAAGAGATACGAAAGCTGAAAACCTATGTGGAAAAATCCTTTCATACGGAAAAAGAATCCGTTGATAAAGAATGGCTGAAACTGACCTTAGACAGATATTATCATCCTGAAAAGTATTTCACACCGGAAGAGATTGTCATCAAGCCGACTTTCGGAGAGCTGTTTGACAACTTTCTGGGAAAGCATCCGTTATCGGAAGTTAGGAAAAAGAATTTCAGGGTGGTAAAAAGAGCCTTATTGCGTTATGAGCTGTATGTACGGGAAACCAAAAGAGGGCAAAAAGGATTTGTTCTTGATGTTGATACCGTCACACCTGAAACTCTTCGGGACATGTGGGACTTCTTCGAGAACGAATACCAATATTATGAATTGTACCCAAGCATTTATGAAACAATCCCGGAAAAGAGAACTCCGCAACCACGTGGAAAAAACACTCTGATAGACTGCTTTTCAAGAATACGCACATTCTTCCTGTGGTGCTTCGACAACAAGCTGACAGCCAACAGACCGTTTGACAAGTTTCCGATAGAAGAGTGCAAATACGGAACCCCTGTTTATATCAACCTTGAAGAAAGGGACAGGATTTTCAATGCAGACCTTTCGGCTACCCCACAGTTGGAGATACAGAGGGACATCTTCATTTTCCAGACACTTATAGGATGCAGAGTAAGCGACCTGTACAGAATGACCAAACTGAACGTGGTAAATGAAGCCATTGAATACATACCGAAGAAAACTAAAGAGGGCAACCCTGTAACGGTACGTGTTCCGTTGAACGACAAGGCAAAGGAAATTCTCGAACGGTATAAAGCCCATGAGGGAAAACTGCTGCCGTTCATTTCCGAACAGAAATATAATGAGGCAATAAAAAAGATATTCAAACTTTCAGGAGTGGACAGGATTGTCACTATCTTAGACCCGTTGACACGTGATGAAGTCAAAAAACCGCTTTATGAAGTGGCAAGCAGCCACCTTGCAAGACGCACCTTCATCGGCAATATTTATAAGAAGGTGAAAGACCCTAATCTTGTTTCGGCACTGTCGGGACACAAGGAAGGCAGCAAGGCTTTCAGACGGTACAGGGATATTGACGAAGAGATGAAGAAAGACCTCGTTAAACTTTTAGACTAAGCCTATATGGGACAACAGGAATACGACAATTTCAAAAGACTGATAAGGGAGTGGCTTGACAGCCACCCCGATGAATATGCGACTTTCGTGGAAGAAATGAACGACAAGGAGTTTAAGGGATTTGTCAAGGTTTTCAAGGTTGCCACAACCTTGGTACCGAGATACAAGGAAGCCACACGCAGACGGATCGGAGACGACAAAATCTCCGATTTCGAGGAACTGGAGAATGTGCTTCTGGATTCTGACCTTGCTCAAAAGATTGTAAACGAGTTCCATCATTCAAAAAGGCGGAGCATCATACCTGCCATGCTCGCATGGCTGTATTACGGACGGAGCTATGAGTGCATGGTGGAACAGGGAGAGGAACTGGCCAAAAGAAAAGGTATTACCGGACTATACAAATGGCTTGTTTCCTACATGGTCAGGTTCATCATCAAGAAGAGCATCAGCAGCGGTATGAGAACCAAAGAGGACTGGGTGGCTTTCAGGAAGCAGCAGAAAGCCATTGAGGAAAACAACCTCGTGGAATGGTCTATTGAGGATGAAGAAGACATTGAAGAAACCGAAACGGAAGATACGGACAGCCTGCAGCAAGGACAGCCCAAGAGTGCCGGACGAAAAGCCGACACACGTACCCTGCCGGAGCTGCTGATAGAGAACAGGGATGTCATTCTGGAAAGAATCGGAACAAGGCTGAAAACGCATACGACCGAAACGGACATCGCACGTCTGTACATCGCACTGGTGGAATACCGTTTCATGCGCCCCTGTCCCATAAAGACTTTCCGGAACGCACTACAACAGCAATACACAGACCTCAGCATCGTACACGAAAGGGGAATACAGAAAGCGTACAGGAACCTTACCACACCTTTCGGAGGCAGCAAAAAACTGATAAAGGACATCGGGGAAGACCATGTTGCCATAGAGGAATTGAAAGCTTATCTATCCGCTTGAAATTCGTTTAATTCGTTTTTGGATTTTACGAATTTAACGCATTGAAATCCATTGATTTACGATTATTTTTCGTTATATATTTGTGCCACTATCCTAATCGGGGTAGTGGCTTTTCGTTTATAATACTGCCGAAACGGGAAGTCTTACAACCGGCAGTTTCAACAAGCCTATGACAGACCTGATGGCAATTATCCAAAGCGGAAACGGCAACATCAAACTGGAAGTGACAGGCGAAGACCTGCTCATGTTTTCAAACCAGCTGATAAGCCGTGCCAAGCATGAACTCTCCACCGCCATTGCGGAAGCGAGAAAGGAAAAGTATCTCACAAAGGAGGAAGTGAAGAAAATGTGCGATGTGTGCGACACCACCCTTTGGCACTGGGCAAAGAAGAACTATCTGAAACCCGTAAAGGTGGGGAACAAGGTCAGATACCGACAGTCGGACATACAGAAAATCCTGGGTGAACGCAATCCTTCAATCTGAGCCTATGAAAGAGGAAGAATACATGCGTGTGGGAACGACACTGTACAAGGTCGTAAACCAGCCCTGCGCCAGCGGAGGGTATGAGAAAAGACGTGTGATATGGAACAACAGCACACTCAGGCAGGACTACGGGAAGAACTATCTTGCGACCGTCCCGAAGTATGACGGCTTCTGTACCGTTCCCGACCATCTGAACTACCGGAAGGAAATTGACGGTTTCCTGAATCTGTACGAACCGATAGAGCATACTCCGCAGATAGGAGATTTTCCGAACATACGTTCTCTGGTGCTTCACATTTTCGGTGAGCAGTACAATCTTGGACTGGACTATCTGCAACTGCTGTTCCTGCAGCCGTTGCAGAAACTTCCCATACTCCTGCTGGTATCGGAAGAGAGGAACACGGGCAAGAGTACGTTCCTTAATTTTCTGAAAGCCGTATTCGGGGATAACGTGACATTCAACACCAACGAGGATTTCCGGAGCCAGTTCAATTCCGACTGGGCCGGAAAGCTGCTTATTGTCGTGGACGAGGTGCTGCTCAACCGCAGGGAGGACAGCGAAAGGTTGAAGAACCTGAGCACCACTTTCAATTACAAGGTGGAAGCCAAAGGAAAAGACCGCACGGAAATAACCTTCTTCGCCAAGTTCGTATTGTGTTCAAACAACGAGTACCTGCCTGTAATCATAGACGCAGGGGAAACACGATACTGGGTAAGGAAGATAAATCCGCTGCAGAACGATGACACGAATTTCCTGCAAAAGCTGAAAGAGGAAATCCCTGCCTTCCTGTTCTTCCTGACGCAAAGGGAGCTTTCAACGGAAAAGGAAAGCCGTATGTGGTTCAATCCGAAGCTGACACATACGGCAGCCCTGCAGAAAATCATCCGGAGCAACCGCAACCGTCTGGAGATAGAAATGGCTGAACTGTTCCTTGACATCATGTCAAACATGAATGTGGAAAGCGTATCATTCTGTCTGAACGACCTCATGACACTGCTTATCTATTCGCAGGTAAAGGCAGAGAAACATCAGGTGCGGAAAGTGGTTCAGGAAGTATGGAAGCTGACTTCCGCACCGAACTCGCTTTCCTACACCGCCTATGAGATTGCTCCCCACCGTGACTGCCACTACGAAACGAAAAGGAAGACAGGAAGGTTCTATACGATAACCAAGGAACAGCTGACCGCTATATGATTATTTTGATGAAATGATGAATATGGTATATAACACACTGTATTACAATATAATACAAGCTCATCATTCATTCATCGGAATATAATGCTGATGAAAAGAGAAATCATCATTTCTTTTTTGGCAAGCAGTCTGATGAGAAAATGATGAAGCGTTACCATTCTGTATAACAGCTTATTACAAGTAAAATTCATCAAATCATCGTTTTTTCACTCATCACAAAACCGTACGAAAATGACAACAGAAGAAGCAAAAAAGATAAGAATCGCAGACTATCTGCACAGTCTGGGGTATTCCCCGGTAAAGCAGCAGGGGGTAAACCTCTGGTACAAATCTCCGTTCAGGGAAGAGAACGAGCCATCGTTCAAGGTAAACACAGAGCGTGAACAATGGTTCGACTTCGGTCTGGGAAAGGGCGGCAACATCATCGCACTGGCGGCACATCTTTACGCAACGGAGAGTGTTCCGTATATCCTGAAACGCATAGAGGAACAGACACCGCATGTCCGTCCCGTGTCTTTCTCTTTTCACAGGCAGTCTGCCACCGAGCCGAGTTTCCAGCAACTTGACATCGTGCAGCTGTCTTCTCCTGCCCTGCTTTCTTACCTGCAGGAAAGAGGGATAAATACGGCACTGGCGAAAAAAGAATGCCGTGAGGCACACTTCACCAACAACGGCAAACGGTATTTCGTCATTGCCTTTCCGAACATATCGGGTGGATATGAAATCCGCAACCGATATTTCAAGGGCTGCATCGCACCGAAAGAAATATCACATATCAGACAATCGGGAGAGCCGAGAAAAGCATGTTACGTTTTTGAGGGGTTCATGGACTACCTTTCCTTTCTGACACTAAGGCTTGAAAGCTGTCCGCAATTCCCTGATTTCGACAGACAGGACTACATGGTTCTGAACTCTGTTGCCAATGTTTCCAAGGCACTCTATCCGCTGGGCAGCTATGAGCGCATCCACTGTTTCCTTGACAATGACCGTGCAGGAATGGAAGCCCTGCAGCAAATCAGAAAGGAGTATGACAATACCAGACATATACGTGACGCTTCACACATTTACAGCGGATGCAAGGATTTGAACGAATACCTGCAAAAACGGGCAGAGACAAAGAAACAGGCTCAATCCATCAAAGTGAAGACACCGCCCAATAAACCGGGAGGCTTTCGGTTATAGCCCACTATAACTACACGCTTCGCTTACGTAGTTGTGGGCTCTCCCGAGGGGATTAGGGTTTTTACCCTAATAACCCACTCAGGGCGTTTCTCCCCTGAGAACCCAGAGCAAAGAGTGACCCTCTCTTTGCAATCTCCGCTTATGGGTTGCACCCCTAAGAACCCCATACGTTTACGGACAGCAGAAAAGCAAACAATAAAGTACAAACCAAAAAACAAGTATCTATGGCAACAAAATCAAGCATACACATCAAGCCCTGCAACATCGCATCGAGCGAGGCTCACAATAAAAGGACTGCCGAATACATGCGCCACATCGGAGAGTCCAGAATCTATGTCGTTCCTGAACTCTCCACCGATAACGAGCAGTGGATAAATCCCGACTTCGGCAGTCCGGATTTGCGGACGCATTATGACAATATCAGACAAATGGTAAAGGAAAAGACCGGACGTGCCATGCAGGAAAAGGAACGGGAGCGCAAAGGCAAGAACGGCAAGACAGTCAAGATTGCAGGATGCTCCCCCATACGTGAAGGAGTGCTGCTTGTCAGGTCGGACACCACACTGGCAGACGTGCGTAAATTCGGTGAGGAATGTCAAAGACGCTGGGGAATCACACCGCTGCAAATCTTCCTGCACAAGGATGAAGGGCATTGGCTGAACGGTCAGCCGGAAACGGAAGACAAGGAAAGCTTCAAGGTCGGGGACAGATGGTTCAAGCCAAACTATCATGCCCATATCGTTTTCGACTGGATGAACCACGAAACCGGAAAGAGCCGAAAACTCAATGACGACGACATGATGCAGATGCAAACTCTTGCATCCGACATCTTGCTAATGGAGCGTGGGCAGTCAAAGGCTGTCACGGGTAAGGAGCATCTGGACCGGAACGACTTTATCATTGAGAAGCAGAAAGCCGAACTGCAACGCATGGATGCTGCCAAACGGCACAAAGAAGAACAGATAAATCTTGCCGAGCGGGAACTGAAACAGGTAAAATCGGAAATACGCACTGACAAGCTAAAGAAGACAGCCACCACAGCAGCGACAGCCATAACAAGCGGTGTTGCTTCTCTTTTCGGAAGCGGAAAACTGAAAGAACTGGAACATGCCAACGAGAGACTGCAAGACGAGGTTTCAAAACGGAACACCAATATTGAAAAATTACAGAGCCAAATACAGCAGATGCAGAAACAGCATGATACGCAAATCCACAATCTCAAGGAAATGCACAGACAGGAACTTGACATGAAGGAAAAAGAACTGTCACGGCTCGCCAGAATCATAGACAAGGCTTTCAGATGGTTTCCGATGTTCAGGGAAATGCTGCGCATGGAAAAGTTTTGTGCCATGCTGGGATTCTCTAAAGAAATGACTGAAAGTCTTATAGTCAAAAAAGAAGCCCTGAAATGTAGCGGTAAAATCTATTCCGAGCAACACAGGCGGAACTTTGATATAAAGGATGATATTTTAAGGGTGGAAAATGACCCTGACGATGAAAGCAGGCTGAACCTAACCATAAACAGGAAGCCGATTGCCGATTGGTTCAGGGAACAATGGCACAGGCTCAGATATGGAACAAATGAATCACATAAAACTACACTCAAAAATAAAGGTCTTAAATTATAATATTTTCTAAAACAACAGTTAGAATATTAATATAATATGCTATTTTTACGACATTAAACTAATAATAAAATGAAAATTCTATCAAAAGAGTCACATAGAGATGAAGACTATATAATTGATTTATGTGACAAAATATTAGGATTAAAGGCATTAAGACAGCATCGCTTCGATTTTTTAAGAGGAGATCCTAAAAGAAATGGGAAACCAGGTGTAAGACTTCCCGTTGATGCTTTCTACGATTCAAAGAATTTAGTTATTGAGTATTACGAAAAACAGCATTATGAAGATGTTGTTTTTTTCGATAAGAAAGAATTTATTACAGTTAGTGGAGTTAACAGAAAAGAACAAAGAATGATATATGATAAGAGAAGACAAGAGATACTACCTAAACATAATATAAACGTAATTATATTATCATATAAAGATTTTAATTATAACAATAAAAAAAGAATCATCCGTAACGCAGAGAAAGATATTAAAATAATATCAGAAAAATTAAAATTATATATTTAATAAAAACGTATTATGAATATCGAAATTAAATTTAAGCTGATTGAATATTTAAAATTGGCTCCATCTGAGTTGTCATTTTTAGAATCAATTATTATACCAATCAATGTGACTAAAGATTTATTAGATAATAAAACAGAAACTTTAAGCAATTATCTTGAGAACGTGCAAAATGACGCAACTTTACAGGATAACGTACGTTTATTAGCAGCTTGTTTTAGAAATAGATTAAAAGAAAATTCCATAAATATTAAATTTGACAATGAACAATTAATGGAAGAAGATTATGATTCATATGATGAATTATCTGATGAAGAGAGAGAAATGAGAAAAGAAGAAGATGAAATGTGGCAAGAAAGAGAAAAAGAATATCGTAAAGCGCTGCCCAAAATAAGGAAATATACACAAGACGAATGGAACAATCTAATGTTTAATTATGTGTGGGAAAAATATCCACAATTACATAAAGGTTTTAATAGACAAGTTTATTGCCAAGCCAGAGATAGTTTTTTTGGTTCTATCGGAATTGCCTATTATAGGTATCAACTATCCCAGAAAATTCAAGATAAAATTAATATTGCTGAAGAATATACTAAAAATGAAATTGACAATCGGTTCAAAATATTAGAAACTGAAAGTATTGAAGAATGGACTAATCAATATAAAGAAATGATGAATGATTTGGGAATAAGTAAATACACCAAAGGAAGTATTAAGGAATTCTTTAAGAAATTAGACCTAAAGGTCTCAACATTTGTTATTGATACAATAAAAAGGAAACTAACCGAAATGTAAATATTCAACACGTGTGGGGAAAATGTGGGGAAAAATTAGATAACCATAAAGGCTAAGTAATGAATTATCAATTACTTAGCCTTTCATCTTGTACCCAGTTCCGCATCCATAAAGCCTCGCAACCATTGTTCTACCGGCGGCTGGATACGCTCAGCCAAAGGAGCGCTCCAATCTTCCACACGTGAATTTCCGCGGAAAGGAATCAACCCCGTCTCACTAGCCAACCGTGATATCAGTTCTGTTGTTGATTCCGTCTCATCCAAGATATAGCATAACAATGTACCTTTACTTTTAGAAACATCCGCTCTTTTCACCAAAGCTACATAATCCTGAACATTCAAGAGCATAGTGGGATCCAACACATGACTGGCATTCACCCCATAAAACTTATGACACAATCCTACCGCTGATTCCTCACGTACACCTATGGCATCGAATTTTCGTATCAATTTCCTGCAATTTCTAGTCTGCCCGGTAGTATATTCCCACTCACTTGTTCCAAAAGAAGCCGCATACGCCATTCGTTTGACATTCCAGTCCCTTGCAAAGTCCAAATATGCATTCTCTATTCTAGTGGGATAATACATAGGACGCCACACCTGGTCACTACCCACCACAAAAGCATCAAAGTCCTTTTCTTTCAAATCGAGTAATTTCCCGACCTCAAAACAATGAATGTATTTATTTATAAATTGTAAAGTATATTGACCTACAATCGGATATACACGATTATGGTACGATTCAAAAAAAACCGGTTCATTCTTACCCAATATATATTTCCTTATCATCCGTTTAGGATAAGAATAAGGCCATTTCCATACAGGCAATTCAGCCTTATTGGATGTAGTTATCACCGAAGCTTCATGCCCCATTCGTTCCAATACCGTCTGCAACGCATACGCTTGAAGTATCCCTCCATAATTAGTATGGAGAGGCAATGTCAATATTCCAATTCTCATAATTTAAACCCTCTTACCATCTACTCCTCAAACTTCTCTTTCTCCCCCGCCAAATACTCCCACGAGTTCTCCGTCACCACATTCCACCACTCGCGTTTCACCGCCTCTATCTCCTCGTCCATTCCGCAATCGCCATAATTTTCCACCAAAGAATGCATGATAGTAGCATAAAAATTCAAGTTGTCAGTTTACTTTTAAGAGCACTGTAATAGCTACGTTCCGTCATGTGGATAGATTTACAAAATTCTTTTACATTAACACCACTGGCTTTTCTAAGAACCTTGATGCTCTCGGCCAACTTCTTTGTAGAAAACTCTCTGTCTTTCATTTTTTTCAGTTTAAACATTGTTAATAATACCATCTGTCTCATAATTGTCTGTCCACAGTGGACAGACGCGTCTATTTTTTCCTTTGTAACTTCACCGCCATTATTACTAAAACAAGCATACATGGCTATAAAAGCATTGAAACAAAGCGTTTCCATCAGCGAGACGCAGAAAATGATCCACCAGTGGAAAGCGAAAGGAATCAGTGATTCCGCCACACTGAAACTGCTGGATCTCTATCTGGGACTGACACCCTACATGACTGCCGAAGGAATATATCCCATGCGCAACCTCTACCAAATCTGCCAGTCCATGAAAACCACGCATACCACCACCTTGCTGGAAAACATCAGGAAGTGCTGCTCATTCGGCCTCATCTGGAACGAAAACCGTACCCACCTGCTGGGATTCTACTCCCCCCTGTGGTGCGACGGACTGAAAAATACCCCCGCGCAAGCAGCCGGTTCTGTTGCCGAACTTACAGTTCCTGTTGCCAGTCCGGCAACTACAGCTGCCAATCAAGCAACAACGAATAATAGTGTATTATATAATATTAATAATATAATTCCTCCGGAGGATTCCCGTAAGGGAGATCCCGCCGGAAACGGAGCACGGAAAGCGAAGAAAACGGAAGCGGATGCCGGAAAGACTCCTTCGGAAATTCCTCCGGAAACACCTGACAGCGGAAAAGCCTCCCCATCCTCATCTCCTGCCGCCGACTTTTTCCACCGGCTCAACACCAACCCCGAGGAAAAGCAGCGGGTGCTGGTGCCGCTCATCAACTCCATAGCCACCACCTATCACTACACCCGCCCAAGGGCATTGCAAACACTGGTGATCCTGGTGAACCAATTCCTTATCCCCTACTTCGATGCCGATCCCCGCTTTCCCCGCAACTCGCACGTGGGAAAAATCATCTGGCTGCAAAACCTCATGAAGACGCGCCACGGACAGTCGCTGATGGAAAAAGCCGTCGCCCGGCTGAGCAGCGAGCTGAGCAAAGACCTGGAGGAGAAACGTAGGAAACTCCGTGAATTCCGCCCCGTCTCACCCTTCGAGTGGAAGGACGCCGGCACGGATATCCGTTATTACGACGACCCCATAGACGGAAAAGTGGAAATACCGGAGAATGCGCCGCCACGACCTGTCGAAACCGCCATCTGGAACGTGCTGTCCAAAGAATGGATAGACACGGGGGATTAGTGGTTTATGATTAGTGGGCTGCGCATTGGCTGCCCGGCATTTATTTTTTAATTTTTAATTCTCAATTTTTAATTCAAATGAAACCTTATTATTCTCTCTCCGACTTTCCCGACCGTAAGAATGCGGGAAAAAATTTCATTGCCCAGTGTCCCAAATGCGGTACCATGCATCTGTATATCTCAAAAGCCAAAGGGCTGTATCATTGCTTCTACGCCGGATGCGAATTCAATGGCATCCTGACTGATTATTGCAAAGACAAGCGTCCCATGTTCTCTTACCCCAAAGAAAAGTCGTCCGATCGAACCGGAACATACCCACCCCCCGGAACGCGCCACCTCACAGGCAACCTGCCGGAATATCGAAATGCGACAGAAAACAGCGTGAACGAAGTCCCCATGCTGCCGGACGATTACAAAATCCTATCCCCCGCCGTGTTGCAAAAAATCAAGCCGCTGGACGAATCGCCCGAGTGTACGGATCCTGACCAACTGGCAGCACGCCGTTATCTGGCCGATCAGGGCATCTCTCTCGCCACAGCCATCGCAACGCATATCGGCTGCCTGCGTCATTACTGCATCACCAAGAACAGTGAGGACAAACGCGAACAGGCTTCCTCCGTCTTTCCCTGCATCGCCTACGTGAACTACGTGGACGGACGTCCCGTTAATGCCAAGTACCGCTCATGCAGCCCCTCGCCATCCGCAAAGACCGTTACCGCTGCCAACGCCTCCGCAGTATCCGGAGAGATAGAAATTCCGGACGGAACAACGGAAGAATCTCCCGTAACCTACAGCAAATTCTGGAGTCAGGATTCGCCCACCAAACCATGCGCTCCCTACAACATAGACTGCATCAATCCGCTGTTGGTGGAGGAAGAGACCATTCCCCGACTCATTATCGTAGAAGGCGAAAAAGATGTGTTGGTACTGATGGAAGCAGGATACCGCCACGTCATCAGTGTGCCCTCGGGAGCGGCAAGCGACCTGGCGAAAAGCTTCGAGGCATTCACTTCCTGGCTGGACCAGGTGCAGGACATCGTGATCTGCGGTGACACCGACCTGCCCGGACGCACACTGGTGAAACATCTGTCCGACTACTTCGGAGCACGCTGCCTTTTCACCACCCTGCCCGGAGGATGCAAAGACATAGGCGATGTGATGAATCTTTACGGCACCGAAGTGGTGCAAAGCGTCATAGAAGATGCCTGTGCCTGCCACACCACCGATATCATCACTGTAGAACAACGCAGGGAAGAGGTGATGAATGTGCTGCACGGCAAATACGACCACGGCTACAGCGTGGGCTACGGCCCCTTGACCGACCGCGTTTTCCATCCCACCGACACAGGCGGCCTGATCATCATGACCGGTATGCCCAACAGCGGAAAAACGGATTTTCTGAACGACCTGACCAGCCGCATCATGCGCGACACGGAACGCTTCGTATGCTACCTCTCTTTCGAGGTTCCGGACAAGGACAAGCATATAGCACACCTGATACACCTGCTGCTGGGCAAAGCCAACACCACCGCCTATACCGACGAGCAGCTGACACCCTATATTGATTTTCTGAACACTCACATGATTCATCTGGATATGCACGAAGTGCCGCCCACTCCCGGAAACATTCTGCACCGGGCCGATCTGGTACGTCGCAGGCAGCCGTTGAAATATCTGGTGATAGACCCTTATCTTTTTGTAGAGGCGCAAAGCGGAAAAGGCGAGACCGAAACCCAAAGCATCAAGTCGATGCTGACCCGTTTCCAGTCGTGGGGGCGCGAGAACCATATCTGGGTAATCATCGTGGCTCATCCGCGCAGCCTGAAGAAAATAGACGGAAAGAACGCAATGGAGGACATCAACATGTACACCATATCCGGCAGTGCCAATTGGGCGAATCTGGCCGATTTCATCCTCTCCATCACCCGTATAAACGAACCCGACCGTGCCTTCACCCGCCTGGATGTGCTGAAAGTGCGCGACCAGGAACTGTGCCGCACAGGAACCGTGTACTACACCCGCCAGCCCTGCGGACGTTATGAAGAGCATGAGAGCGAAGAGGAATGTAGTAGTAACAATGGTTAATCCATACGGCGACGTCGCCTCACATATACGTCTGTGTGAGGCGATACATACGTATGCATAGGTCTGCACATACTGACGTGTAGAACCAAGCATACGGACGCCCGACTCCTACGGTCTTCCCAAATAATGGAAAATCAACCCCACTTGTACCGAATTGAAAATACGCTGTCTGTCCGCATATCCCGAATCGAGCAAAGCCTGATAAAGCGGCTTATGATGGTGTATCCAGGCAGAAAGGCGGTTCAATGCTGCCACAGGAGTGATATCGGGGGCATATCCCATGGCCAAATCCCGTTTGTAATAAGGCTTCACCGGCCATTCGCCCATATACGTTTCTTCTTCGTTCATTACATTCACTTTTTTAAAACGTTTCTATTATCCGTAAATATCCAGCTATTACAACTCCTTTGCAGCAAGCTTATTCACAGAAATTATCTATCAAAGCAAATGTAACAAAAACAGCTCACATATAAAAATATATCAAAACCTTTAATTCACTTTATTTCATTCTCCGCCACAATGTGTCACACACCTTCATGTCTGTTTATTTCCCTTCATATCCACACCTTTCCGAAGTGTTATCTTTGTCATGTTCAATTCATATTAATCATTTAACAACAAAATCATTATGGCATTAAATTACAGTGTTTCATTACGTCCCAATCCTCTGGATAAGGATGCGGCTCCCAAAGCTTACGCCACCTCACAGATCAATGGCGAACTTACCTTGAAACAACTCAGCAAACGTGTTTCTTCACAGACTACCGTGAGTCGCGCCGATGTGGTGGCCGTTCTCACCGCTACTGTAGACAATCTGCTGGAAGCCCTTACCGAAGGAAAGCAGGTGGATTTCGGTGAACTGGGCAAGTTCCGTCTCCAGATAGCCAGTATAGGAACGGAAAAACTGACGGATTTCACCGCCGCCCATATCACCGGAGTCAATATCCAATATGTTCCCGGAGAGGATTTAAAAACCATCTTCGGCGCACTGGAATTCCAACCTGTAGCCAGCCGTGCCGCACAGGCCGCCGCACTGCGTGCCGAAAAGGAAGGAAAAACCGTGGCAGACCTGCTGAAGAGCAAAAACGAACCGGAAGTCTAAATCTTTAATGTATCACACTTAAAACTTTATCCTTTATGGAAAATCAGAAAAGAAAATCTACTTGGAGCACCATCCTGAAAGTTATCATTGCAGTGGCAACTGCTATAGGCAGCGTCATAGGTATACAAAGTTGTATTTAACCGGCCGGTATGCGCAAGATAACATTGATCATCATCCATTGTTCCGCCACCCCTGAGGGGCGGAACCTGGATTTCGAGACCTGCCGCCACGACCATATCCACCACCGCGGTTTCAAGGATATCGGTTACCATTTCTACATCACGCGCGACGGCGGGATTCACCGCGGACGCTCGCTGGAGCGAATCGGAGCGCACTGCAAGAACCACAACCGGCATTCTGTCGGCATCTGTTATGAAGGGGGCTTGTCTGCCGGCGGCATACCCGCGGACACACGGACACTGGAACAGAAAGCAGCCCTGCTGGCCTTGCTCCGGGAGTTGCGGGCTGTCCTGCCCGAAGCAATCATTGTAGGACATCGGGATTTGAATCCGCTGAAGGGCTGTCCTTGTTTTGATGCGGTGAAGGAGTATGGGGGGCTGTGAAAACAGCCCCTTACTTCAATTATGTTTCTACCAAAACAAACAAATCCACGCCACTCTCGTACATTTCTTGCATTCATCCTCCATTGCACGTTATACAGTAGTATTTCCCGACTTCATATCCACGAAATAGATAGCAACTTCATCATTCAATTGCTCCAACAGGGCATCGATAATATAAGGGCTATGAGTCGTGATGAAAAACTGGTTGTCCGTCAAGTTTATAACACTTTGCACCACATTAATGACACTAAGAGGATAGATGCGCGCTTCAGGTTCCTCAAACAGCAATTTGCTTTGCTTGTTGCTTAATATGGCAGCTTTATAAAATATCAACCGCTACAAAGTATCTGCCCCAAAATAAAACGGTATCAAAAAGATTTCTCGTTGATTCAATTCCCTTTTTAATTTGTTTTCTATGCAAAGAAAGAAATTCCATTCCGTTTCTCCTAATCATTACAGTAGCGAAGATCGGAAGTATTATGGTTGTATTCAGGATACTACAAAGTACCATTTTAAAAATGGTATGCTCTAAATTGCTTACTATTTTATTACATTTACCTTTTTTATTAAATGTAACAAGCCTAACATAACTTTACTTTAGACCAGATAAAATTCTGTATTTTCTTTCTCATAATCTCATCTAAACCAACTGTATATATAGAAATAACTACTATTACAACTAATAACAGGAGCTCAGAAACAAAGCCTTTTACAGTAGAAGAATCTAGCAATTTATTCATGAAAAATGATGGTATTGCAGCAGATACAGTAACCCAAAAACATCGTATAAAAACTGATAGTATTTCATTCCACTTATAATCCACTATTTTCACTATAAGCAAAGGTTTTATCAATAAACCCGCAAGTACATAAACAATGAGATATGCCCAAGAAAGTGCTACAGGAGAGAAACCATTTTCAAACAACAAATAAACGACAGGGAAAGCCAATAGATTCAGCATTGGTGATATTAAAGCATTTTCTTTCAATTGTCCTTTTGCATATAAAGCTGTATAAAAAGACACATCGAAAACCTGAAATAAACTTTGTACAATAGCAATCTGAAGGAATATTGTAGTATATTCTGGAACATTATCACCTAGCCAAATATACAACAAAGGATCGGCCAAAAAGTACATAGGCAAGCTCATAAACAACATCAAATAATAAGAATACTTAGTTGACTGTAATAATAGTTTTTTAGAACCTTGATAATCATTAATAGCATAAAGCTTCACTATTTGAGGATTTACTGCAGTTCTAAAATTTGTCACTAGCTGATATGCCGCATTATTAACCTGCAAAGATATTGCTCTTGCAGAAACTACAGCGGGAAGAAAGAACATATTTAAAAGTATGAGAATTCCTTGACTTGATAGCGTACTCGAAATTCCTGCAACCATGCTCCAACTAGAAAATGACAAAATTGGTTTGAGAATCCTTTTATCTAAAGAGATTTGATATTTTGCTTCTGCAAACTTCCTTGAGCAATAAAATCTATAAAACAGGAGTAAACTCATTTGGACAATAAATATCATTGTTGCATAAACCATCAATCTATCAAAATCACCGACTCCTATTAAATAACAGATTCCTAGCTTAGCTACAACCTCAAAAACACTTGTATATGCATATATATTCATCTTTTCCCGCGCTATTATAATTGCGCTATACGGTACTTGAGTTAAAGATAAAAATGCTGCAAATATTGATAAATGAAATGCATATACAGCAGCACTCATACGATCAGGAGGTATGACCATTTTATTATAAATAAACCACGTCCCACCCGTTTCGGCTAAGAATACAATAAAAAGTGCTAAGATTATATGAGAAGTAAGTAGTGTGGAAAAAGTCCGTTTCAATTTTTCCATATTCCCAGTACCAAGTTCGAATGTTAGAAACCTAGAAGTACCAGTACTTAAAACACCATTGATAAAAGACAAAAAACCAACAATTCCGCCAACAGCCTGATATATACCATAATCATCAACACCTAGTTTTTCCAAAATAATACGTGAAGTGTACAAAGTCACAAGCATCATAACTATCATACGGGAATATAGATAAATGGTATTCTTGGCTATGCGTCTATTATCATCATTCATATTAAACTTTTACGTAATATATAGTCTGAATTTGTCCCCTTCCAATGAGCGTAGAATGCACCACTGAGCTTTGGAATGACTGTTTCAATCATTGTTTATGGATTTATCTCTATTTTTATATGCAAAGCTACTTACAATATAGAAAAATCACAGTTATCCGGATCATATCTTAATCTTGAATTAATATTTATGGCATCAATCGCCTTCAATTCATCATCAGTCAAATTAAAATCAAAAACATCCAAATCAGCCATTTGATTTTTCTTATGTCTAGCTCCAACTATAGGTATCCTGCCATTTTGTATATGCCAACGAATTACAATCTGAACAATTGTTTTCTTATATTTTTCTGCCATTCTTTTCATCAAGGGTAGTCTTGTCATACGAGTATCAGCCCTAGCTATGGGTGTATAAGCCTCTATTTGGATGCCATGCTCATTACAATAATCAACGAGTTCTTTCTGAGTAAATAACGGATGGCATTCAAATTGATTCAAAGATGGCATGACACCTGTTTCATTATACAATGTTTCTAAATGGTGAATATTACAGTTAGCGACTCCAATTGTTTTAACATAACCTTCTTGCTGTAGCTTAATAATTTCTTTCCATGTTTCTACGTATATATCTGTTACAGGCCAATGGAATTGAAGCAAATCGACATAATTGGTATCAAAAGCTTTTAATGTCGAAAAAAATTCGTCTCTTACTCTATGCTCTCGTTGAGCTGTATTACTAACCCTAGTCGTAAGAAATAATTCTTCTCTCCTACGGTTTGATTTTAATATAGCCATTCTTACTAACTGACTGGAACCATAAGCAGCAGAATTGTCAATAAGTTCGAATCCTAAATTTATGCCTCTTGCAACATTATTAATAAAGACAAGAGATTCCTTTTCATATATTAACTTATTCACAACCTCTTGTCCAATTTTAACTATTGGATTGGAAGATAAATGAGCGTAAGGTAATACTTCCTTTCGAACTACAGCTCCTGGTCCCAAGGCTATAACAGGCAGCTTATTTCCATCTCTTAGTTTGAAATATTCCATACATAACTAATATAAACAAGTAAGAATACAACTATTTTTGATCATGTAAAATGGCTGTTTCCTACTCTAAATTATTATTCTGTCACACCATTTTTTTTCAGTAAAGCTTCGATACTTTCAATGGTACTGAAATTTTCAGGCAAGATATCAATGCCATCTATAACTATATTAAATTCGGTATCAAGGGCATCAACAAGACACACCACATCAAATGAATCAAGCATGCCTTCCTCAATGAAGTTGAGACTTTCGTCGGTAAAATCGAATTCTGGACGAAGATCACTTAAAATCGCAATAATCTTTTCTTTCATTTTTATTTTAGTTTTAATACGTAATCAAATAATTTTTCTGGTTTGAAACCATAATGAACATAACGTTTGATAGCATTTATATTATGAGTTATTACCCATAACAACTGACGTTTGGTATTTCGTCCTTCATACATAAATGAATTGAATAACTTAGATCCTATATTCATTTCCCTAAACTGAGGCAATACAAACCAGTAACGCAAATACAATGTTAAGCCCGTAAGTTCAAATATGATAAAACCTACAATCTTGTGTTCCAGTTTATAAACTAAAACCCATTTGTTTTGTATATAATGTGCAATTTCTTCAATATCTGGAATCTGTTCGGATAAAGGGTCAAAATTAGAATATAAAAGCTGAAGAATAACAACCGAATCTTCCGGTTCTGCAAATGTAACTCCCAATCCCGGCTGAATCGAATCAGGCAAGCCAATTCGGCTCATCCGATTAAGTTCCTCATATAAAAGAAAGTCATTGTCAAAAAACACTTGTTTGATAGATTCTATTTTGGAGTCTTCCAAAATATCTACCATTACAGTTTTCTTGATTTGAGGAGTTATTTCTTGCAATCCTTTTCTTAATTGGAATTCGTCTGTTGTAATATAAAACAGATAACTTGCCATTGAATTATTTCTAAAAATAAAATATCCTTCAGTAGTAGCTTGATAAAACAATTCTTTCTTTTCAATCCACAAATTGTGTTTTTCGAAATGCAGAAATAAATTTGAAATGAATCCTTTACGTAAAGAACGTATTTCAGAAATAAAAGAATTAAGCTGATGATATGATTGTACTAATTCCATTTTTATAATATTGAAGGAGGAATTAAGGATAGTTTCTTATCCATTAAGTAAAGCTGTATAATATTTTCTATCTATCTTGCCGTTAGCATTGATTTCCATTGATTCCACACGATTGTTAACCGTGGGCATCATATAACGGGGGATAAACTTCAAGATTGACTTACGGAATTCACCTAAGTTCAAATCTTCATGAGACTGATAAAAGAGAACGATTTGCTTGTTTTTAAAATCATATACAACACAACAACTATCCACCATATGCGTACCTAATACAGCATTCTCGATTTCACCCAACTCAATACGGTAACCGCTATGTTTAATCTGAAAATCTTTACGGCCTACATACATAATCTCTCCCTGCTCATTCTTATATACTATATCTCCTGTACAATAAATAATTTCAGGATAAGCTGAGTTTAGAGGATTCTGTATAAATGCAGAAGCTGTACGTTCAGAATTGTTATAATATCCCAATGCTAACGATGAACCACGCACACATAGTTCGCCTTCTTCATTGATTGCACATTCCTTCTTTTCATCATTAAGAATGAGTACATCTGAGTTACGACAAGGGAAACCAATAGGTAATGGATCACTATCTGCGAATTCACGTTCTACAATATAATAGGTACAGTCTACGGTAATTTCCGTAGGTCCATAGAGATTAACATATCGGCAACTAGGCAAATGTTTACGCCAATAATTGAGGTGCTTGTTAGGCATCACTTCTCCAGCGAAAAACACATCTTTAAGATATTCTGGTTTCTTTGATTCAAAAATATTGAAATTGGCCACATTGACAAGCACAAAAGGAACCCAAAAAACAAAAGTAACATGATGTTCATTAAGGTAATCAACCAATTTTGCTGGGAACATAAAGTTCGACTCTGGAATGATATTCAATGTAGCACCTGTAGCCATCATCAAATAAATATCCAAAGTAGAGTTATCAAAATAGAACGGTGCTTGATTACCAATCTTAGCATCAGCTGTAAAATGGAAAGTATCTACCGCCCAATCAATATAATCAATCACACCACGATGTGAAATCACTACCCCTTTAGGAATACCCGTAGAACCAGATGTAAAAATTGAATATACAGGATCTGTATCTATCTGTCTGCTCCTTGCTGATTCCACTACAGATAAATCTGCCTCTTTACGCGAACAAAGGCATCCAACAGTCACAGTGGGAAGGCCAAAATTTTCTACCTGATCTTTGTGTTCTTCGTCAGTGATAATCAATCCAGGGTTAAGCGTAGCCAATATATTCCGTATACGAGTGTCTGGCGATTTAATATCCAATGGGACATAGAAATTTCCACTATAGTTAGTACCAACAAAGCTCGTTACCATCTCTTTTGACTTAGGCAAGTAAACACAAACCGGCTGCTTGAATATATTCTGTTCTACACAAAATTCAGCTATTTTCAAAGCATTGCGTTTCATTTCACCAAATGTGATACAACCATTTGCATCTTCCACTGCTATCTTCTCAGAATATAAACCTTCAGTGATATCCAAGTATTCAGTTACATTTTTTCTCATACTACTTTTTATTAACAGGAGCATAAAAATGAGTTTTACTAAAATTAGTAGCTATGCTACCGCAAGTCAATCCTACACCAAACGCACAAAGTATGGCACGAGAGGGTTGGGACATCTGTTTGTCACCATATAAATCACACAACAACAAAGGAATTGACGAACATCCCGTATTGCCATATTCCTTCATATTAGTAGGAAATTTTTCAGGCGTTGATTTCAAAGACATCCGTACATTTTTAATAATCATCTGATTGGACTGATGCATAGCAACAAGCTCAACATCCTTTTCTTCCCAACTTTCCTTTTCCATTACATTCAAAATACTAATCTTAGCATTGACAATACCATATGTGAATACAGTCATACCATCTTGATAGAGATATCCGTTATAAGGTATCATAATCCTATCTGCTTTAGAACCGTTTGAAGAAAGATGAATGGTCATATGACTATCACCCTGCGCTACCAATGTGGCAGTAGCAACTTCGCTGGTTTCTATGCTACCAACAGCATGAGAGTCTAGGTATGGAGTCAGCACTTCGCTACACAAGACAAGTATATTTCTGCACATACCACAATTAATCCATGCTGAAGCTTGCAACAAACCATAAATATAACCCGTACAACCATAATTAATATCCTGACAAACCGTTTCAGTGGACAATCCTAACCGGTGCTGCAATGATACTGCCGTATCAGGAATAATCCATTCACGGGTAGAAGAAACAAAAACGAGTCCGTCTATGGAGCTACGATCTATATTATCCCTCTCTATCAGATGTTCTGCTGCATTAAAACATAAATCAGAGGCTTTTTGTCCTTCTTCTGCACGATACACATATTCAGCACCGGAGGACCTGATCACATCCCTCACTTGCTTTTCAGGAAAAGATCCGCAAAATGAAAGTAATGATATCTTATTTGCAGGTAACCATGCTGCTACGCTTTTAATCTCTACATTCCGTATAGTTGTCTTCATGCCTGACGTTCATTGACCAGATTAAACAAATCTTCTATAGTATCTGCCTTGCGCACATCCTGGCTGTCAAGTTCCACGCCGTATTCTTGTATGATCATAGCTACCACACTCAGGCCTGTAAGTGATGACCATGAATCCAACTCATGATAATCGGTATCAGCTGTAAAAACAGAAGGGTCTTCATCTTCAAATTGGGAAGCAAACTTGCTAATAAAATCTTGTAAATTCATTATATCTAATTAATTATGATTTCCAATAAACTTTTGTTTCAATTACTTTAGCGGGGTCTCCACTCACAATACTAAAACTGGGGACATGACCTTGTACTACTGAACGGGCACTAATAATAGCTCCCGCTTCTATAGTGGTCCCTGGCATGATAGTACAATTTTCTGTAAGCCACACATGTTCTTTAATCACAATGGGAATAGAGGTCTTGTAACCTCTGATCGAAATGTGATGTTCTCCATTGTTATCGCGTATAGTCACATTTCGTCCGCCACCTGTCCATCTTCCGATAGAGATATGGTTGGCACAAATAAGATTCAGACCAACATTTACAGAAGCGTCACCTCCTATCTCAAGATGAGCACCTTTGAAAACCTGTATATCTGCTCCATAATAAACCGTATAGCTACCGTACTTGATTTCCATCCTTCCATTCTCCTCTATCAACAAACGGCTTTCCAACTTTGATCCTTTTATTCGTTTATAGCCCATAATGAAAGGAGCATTTAAAACAAGTTTAGCTTTGGGGTGTAAATCAAGCGTACAATATTTATTGATAATAATAAATTTTCTTTCTAATATGTCTGTTTCTATCTGACGGCAGAAGAGATTGTATCTCATATTCTTTATCCAAGTTCCTATATTCCATCCTGCCGCCCCCGTCACACCTTTTATAAAACAAGCCACATTCTTAATTTTTTCTTTGAGTGACTTCTGAGTTTGGCCAAAGTCAGGCATATATTTATCAATACAGGCCTGAAAAGAAATGTTCAAGGTCTTAAAAAAATCTTCTCTGTTATGCTCTGAGTGCTTTAAAGAATACATCAAATGATAATTTCCTTTGGTCGCCTCTTCAAAAGAGAAATCACTCCAAATGATCTTTTTCTTGCATTTGTTTAGCATATCAGCTCCTTTTTCGTTATTAGCAAAGACAACAGATGTGCCTATGTCAGAGTCCAGTTCTTTAGGTATGCTACCGGGACTAGACCATAAATCACCTATCGTCAAATCCGATGTTCGTGGAAATCCTTTGAAAGGACAGTCAAAACAACTGGGACGACAGACTTCCGATATTTTATATTGCATGGATAACCATGGGTTTTCTTTCCCAAGAATATAATCGACATCCTTGTTTGCAAACTCCACACGAGTGGAAAGTGTTCTCCAACCTAATTCCTTGCTTTTCGCTTTGTAATAAACCACCGTTGAATGATGCTTCTGCTCCAAATAGTTGATAAACTGCTTAAAATAGAGAGGAGAAGCAATGCCACGGCAAATATAGTCCACCACCATCAGATTTTCATAAGGCTTACGAAGAAAACGTTTCATGGCTGCCATTTGACAGGGACTTCCACAAACAAGTACGGGTTTGCCAGTCTTCAGAGCTTCACGAACAGCGATATAAAAACCATCAAGATGACTTTGCAAATATTTACTGGAACGCAAACGAGACAAATCTTCCCTGCTTGAAGACAAGAACTGAGATACAGACCAATCTTCATTATAAATGGCTCCACCTACGTAACCACTTTTTTTATAAATCTCATCAGCCAAAGCCGAGAAAGCACCTCCGGAAGTACTATCAAATCGCACTTCTATATTCTTATTAATCAAGGCATAACAATGAGGCTTTTCAAATCCTCCACTTTCATGCCAGTCTTCTTTATTGATTATCGGACACACCTTCTCGCACAGTCCGCAATCGGTGCATTTGTCTTTATCAACTTCCGGATACCAAAATCCTTCAACATCAGTATGAAATTTGATGGCTTGGTGGATACACACATCCCCACAAGCATTGCATCCACAACATTTGGATTTATCGGTTATATTTACCATTTGCAAGTATATAAGATTTATATTATTTAGGACTGTTTATTTAAAGCATATATCTTTAGCGGAATGCTTTTGCTAAGGGAGTATTCTACTACAAATAAGCACACGAATTAATAAGTTAACACTTGACAGAAAGCCAAGCAGATAAAATGTAGAGAATATATCCCATAAACTTGTCACAAGGTCATACCCAAGCCTATGAGAGTAGTTCCACCGATGATATATGAAAACAGTTCACTAAAAGACATATTTTATATTAGCTGACGAATTTTGATGTATCTCATATAAAAGCCGATGACCATCGGCTATAAATCCTTATAACCGATATGGTCGTTCTGCCTGATAAACTGATAGAAATGTTTCCTTTATAAATTACCATCACTCTATCTTCTCAAACGGAAATGCATGAAGATAGCTCACTGCCACCGTCATATTTCCGAAAGCGAACACCAGCCGGGTATTTCGGTGCAAACGCATGATGCACCCTTCCTTTCCCCGAAAAACGCCACCGGTAATACGAATTTTTTGCTTCTTCTGAAGATAGTCCTCCAAAGGACGGTTCATCAGTTCGATATTGTAAGGCATGGATTCGTACAGATAGATAAATTCCTCCATCTGGCTTTGAGGGATGACAGCCGCACGATGCGTGTTATAGTCCGTCACCAGATACTGGCGGGGAAGCATGGCAGACAGAATACGCTCCAACTGATCCAAGGGAGCACAGACAAACAGCCAGCCATTACCTGCAATTTCCTTCTCGTCCGTCAAAGTATTCAATTTTTGGGTGGAACCGGTAGCAAAAGCCTCTTTCACCACCCGGGCTGAGTCACGGCGGGCAGTATATTCCTCCTTGGTATAAGCACATTGCTCAAAACGTTTCCTATGATCGGCAGCTGTATAGGAAAACACTTTGAAACAGAAAAATTCCTCCTCTACACTCCCCGATAGAGTACGGAACCGGACAGCTTTCCTACCGCTGAATACACTGATATAGCGTTTCAGCTCTTTATTAGACAGATACAGATAGTACCAACTGAGTTCTGGGTATTCCTTTCCTATTCCCGCCAATGGCGTGACTCCTTCATTTGACCCCAGGTCTGAGCCGGAAGCGATTGAACTGCAGAGCAGTAACTTAGGCGCTTCGCTCGTTATGTTTTGATTGTCTGACGGGAGTACTTTTACAGATTCCGCATCGCTCTTTATTGCCATCAAAACATTACAATTTAAGTTCATAATCTTGAAATATAAGGCTCAGGCAAGCCCTTAAATTTCTTCTTTTTGGAGGGGTTCTCTTCATAAGAGAACCCCAATTTATCTTAACCAACTGATAATGTGGTACATAATATTCCTTAGAATTAAAACCTTTGCAAACAATAATCATTCTTAAGCCAATTTGAAGACACTTTTTCTAATGCGAAAACTTTCAGATTGAAGAATTATACGTATATTTGCAGCAAATTGGGGTTCTCTTATGAAGAGAGCCCCAATTTGCTGCAAATATTTAAAACAAGAAAATTTTGATTATCAGACTATTATATCATAGACCTACTTACCGAAATTTATTCTTCACATTCAGATTCCCGTAATATCATTTAAGATTGGATTTATTGGCAATTACAGACAAGTACCTTTCAATAAAACAATACATTAACAAAGTAAACACGATTTAGAATACACCCTTTAATTAAGACACTTCACTGTGTCCTGCACATATAAACAGCCGACCGTACTGTCATAAAAAAGAGGAAGCGTCCTCTTCTGAGATTACGCTTCCTCCATCCATACTAATTAAATCTTAACTTTGCAGCCTGAAGACTACAGGAACAGTGTATTTCACCCTCACTGCTTTTCCTCTTTGCTTGCCGGGCTTCCATTTTGGCATGGAACTGATCACGCGGATTGCTTCCTTGTCCAGATACGGATCCACACTCTTCACCACTACCGGATTCAGGATCTCTCCATGAACACCCACAACGAACTGCACCACTACCCTTCCTTGAACTCCCTGCTCGGCACTGACGGTAGGATATTTGATGTTTTCACTCAGATACCTCATCAAATCAGCATTACCGTTACGAAATACCGGCATCTCTTCCACCACCACAAATTCCACATTTTCATCCACTACTTCTTCGGGTACTTCAATAGGGGTCGGTATAATTACCGGAGCATCCGTAGGGTCTGAAGCTGCAATATCGGTTTCTGTTTCCGTCGAGTTATTATCCACTATATTGAGCTCTTCCGGGTTGACGGCAGCCGGCGGAGGCGGTGGCGGCAGAGGTTTATCCTGATTATAAGTTACAGGAACTAATTCTTCAAAGAAATCCGGGTCACTGACTAAATCACTGATCGCGTAAGTTACATTACGTTCAGTCCATTCGAACGAAACAAACATAAACGACAGCGTCACAATGAGACCCATGAACAGCCAACGGGACTTACCCTTTTCAAGGTCGGCTCTTCGTGCTTTTTTCACTTCCATAACAAGTGTTTTTTAAATTAGACAATATGTGAGTAAAAATCTCAGTGTCCGCTTTTAAACTGGAAGTAAGATAGTAAAAATATAGATAAGTTAAAAGAAAAAGGAGTGTCTTATATTATTTTTTAATATAAAACACCCCAAATTCAATTCCGTTAAACAATTAATTAAAAATCAGCTGTTTATTTAGTTAATATTCAATTTTACGTTAACATATCCTGCTTACTCTACGGCAATGCCGGTTTCCGCCAATACAGACATCTTTTATCACAAACTCACCATCTCCTGCAGAATACCTACCGCAGTCTCTACCGTTTCCACATTCTTGACTACCATACTACGCTTGCCGTTCTGCTCACGCAAATTGCAGTAACGCGGATTCTTGCTCATGTAATCAATCACCTTGCCAAAAGCCGCACTTTGATAATAAGGACTTTCCTGATTACTGATAAAGAACAAAGTCATTCGTCCGGCTTTCAAGAATACTTTTTCCACCCCCAACCGTTTAGCCAATCTGCGCAAAGGTACGATACGCAGAAGTTCCAGCCCTTCGGGAGGAACCTTTCCGAAACGGTCCTCCAACCGTGCCTTGAAAGCGAGCAGGTCCTTATCCAATTCCAATCCGTCCAGTTCACGATAAAGCAACATACGTTCGCTGCTGCTGGGGATATACTCATTGGGGAAAAGCAATTCCAAATCACTTTCCACCTGACATTCATCCACAAAGTTCTCGCCACTGATTTTCTCTTCTCCCGCTGCCTGCAACTCCTCTGCATAAAGATCGGCAAACTCATCCTCTTTCAACTCTTTCACCGCTTCGGCCAGTATCTTCTGATAAGTTTCATAACCCAAATCGGCAATGAAGCCACTCTGCTCCGCCCCCAGCATATTTCCTGCTCCACGGATATCCAAATCCTGCATGGCTATATGGATACCGCTGCCCAAATCACTGAAATTCTCAATGGCTTGAAGACGGCGCTTTGCCTCGGGAGTCAGTGAAGTCAATGGAGGCGCCAACAAATAACAGAATGCTTTTTTATTGCTTCTTCCCACACGTCCACGCATCTGGTGCAAATCACTCAACCCAAAATTCTGCGCCTGGTTGATGATAATCGTATTGGCATTCGGTATATCAATGCCACTCTCGATAATGGTGGTTGCCAGCAGCACATCATAATCATAGTTCACAAAGTCGAAAATAATCTTCTCCAGCTTTTCGGGCTCCATCTGTCCATGACCTATGCAGACACGGCAATCGGGTATATTCCGCTTGATCATGGCTTCCAATTCTACCAGATTCTGTATGCGGTTATTGACAAAGAACACCTGTCCGTTACGGCTCATTTCAAAATTGATCGCTTCCGTTATGATATCTTCATTAAAGGTATGCACCTCTGTCTGAATGGGATAACGGTTGGGAGGCGGAGTCTGAATGACAGAAAGATCACGGGCGCCCATTAACGAGAACTGCAAAGTACGGGGGATGGGGGTAGCGGTCATAGTAAGTGTATCCACATTCACTTTCATCTGACGCAACTTCTCTTTCACACTAACTCCGAACTTCTGTTCCTCATCAATGATCAGCAATCCTAAATCTTTGAACTTAACGCTTTTACCGATGATTTTATGTGTACCGACCAAAATATTTATTTTTCCATCCGCCAGTTCCTTCACTATTCTGGAAACATCTTTCGCACTGCGGGCACGGCTCAAATAATCCACCTTACATGGAAAATCTTTCAACCGTTCGCTGAAAGTCTGAAAGTGCTGATAGGCCAGCACCGTAGTGGGAACCAGCACAGCCACCTGTTTGTTATCAGCCACAGCCTTGAAAGCAGCACGAATAGCCACTTCAGTCTTTCCGAAACCCACATCACCACACACCAGACGGTCCATAGGACGGTCGCTCTCCATATCGGCTTTGGCATCCTGAGTCGCCTTCAACTGGTCGGGGGTATCCTCATAAATAAAGCTCGCCTCTAATTCATGTTGCATAAAACTGTCGGGACTATACGAGAATCCTTTTTCCTGTTTACGTTGCGAATACAGTCTGATCAGGTCACGGGCTATATCTTTGATTTTGCTCTTGGTACGCTCTTTCATTTTTTCCCACGCACCGGTCCCCAATTTGTTCAGGCGGGGAGTTTCTCCCTCCTTCCCTTTATACTTGGATATTTTATGCAGGGAATGAATGGAAACAAATACCACATCCTCATTCTGATAAATAAGTTTAATCACTTCCTGGGTAGTATTTCCATTCGGAATGCGTACCAAACCGCCAAAACGGCCTACACCATGATCTATATGTACCACAAAGTCACCCGGCTCAAACTGGCTCAACTCTTTTAAGGTCAATGCCACCTTACCGCTACGCGCCTTGTCGCTACGAAGATTGTATTTATGGAAACGGTCAAAAATCTGATGGTCTGTAAAAAAGCAGCTTTTCAATACATTATCTGTAAAGCCCTCATGTAAAGTCTTGTTGACCGGAATGAACGTGATATGATCGCCACGCTCCTCAAAGATATCTTTCAGACGCTTTGCCTGCTTCTCACTATCGGTACATATATATAAGGTGTAACCTCGTTTCTGATAATCAGTGAATGAAGTGCTTACCAAATCAAAATTCTTATGAAAAATAGGCTGGACCGTCGTATCGAAAGCCAACGTTGCCTGTGGAGTTCCTGTAGGTTTGTTACCAAATTCAATCCGTTTGAAATCCAAAGCCCGTACTGTAAATTCCGCCCCGTCTATCAGCTTCAGTTCCAAATTCATCAGTTCCGTCTTCTCTCCCTCGTATGCGGCAAGCGCCTGAGGAGAGAGTGCCTCCTCCCGTACTACCTGTATTCTTTCACGTACCCAAAGAAAGTCTTTCATTGCCAGAACTGTTTCCTGAGGAATGAATTCAAAGAAAGACACCCCGCTCTTGTCGGCGGCATTCGTCAGCTCGGGCACGATGGCAATGCTCTGTTTCTTCTCTTTCGAAAGCTGGTTTTCCACTTCAAAAGTACGGATGCTGTCTACCTCGTCACCAAAAAAGTCAATACGGTAAGGATACTCGGAAGCAAAAGAGAAGACGTCAATAATACTACCGCGTACAGCATATTGCCCCGGTTCATAAACATAATCCACATGCTCGAATCCGTAACCGGCCAGCACTTCCGTGATAAACTCTGTGTCCACATGCTCACCCACACCAAGTTTTAACGTCTTGTCCATCAGTACCTCTTGTGATACCACTTTCTCCGCCAACGCTTCGGGATAAGTCACCACACATAGCGGATCGCCTTTCTGTAAACGGCTCAACACTTCCGTACGCAGGATCTCATTGGCTGCATCTTTCTGCCCATATTTAACAGCCCGACGATACGAGGATGGAAAGAACAAAATATGCTCATCACCGTTCACCTGTGTCAGGTCATGATAAAAGTAACCCGCTTCCTCCAAGTCACCCAGTACAAATACAAATGTCTGTTTATTCTCTCTAAGAAAGGAGGAAACAAATAAAGCTGCCGCAGAAGCATGTAATCCTCCCAGGAAAATAGTCCTCACTGAGAAATCTTCCAATAACGCAGCCAGTCCCTTAGTGTTAGGATGACCGGCATAAACACGTTGCAATTCCGAAATATCCATATCTTTTTTTAAGATGGGGACAAAATTAAAGAAATATCTGATTACTTCCTCCTTTTTTTGCCAACTATTCAAGATTTTCCTATTTTTGTACGCTAATATATAACCCCATGGAAACAAAAGCAATAAACACAAAATTGAAAGGACACGCACGTGTAGATGTAGCTGATGTGCTACGCGGACTGGCAGTGATGGGAATCATCATCCTGCACTCTATCGAACATTTTAATTTCTACTCATTTCCCGATACAACCGGACAAAGTGCGTGGCTGAACTTCTCGGACAAAGCCATTTGGAACGGGTTATTCTTCATGTTCGGCGGAAAAGCATACGCCATATTCGCTTTACTTTTCGGTTTTAGCTTTTTTATTCAAGATGACAACCAACGCCTACGGGGCAATGATTTCCGTCTACGTTTTTGTTGGCGGTTAATTCTTCTTTTCCTGATAGGTAATATCAATGCCAGTTTTTTCACAGCGGAAGTGCTGGTCCTTTATTCTTTAGTAGGTTTCATCCTGCCACTGACTTGCCGGCTGAAAGACAAATGGATATTTGCATTGGCATGTCTGCTATTGATCCAGCCATTGCCGCTTTATTATGTAATACGTGCCTGTCTCGATCCGGAATTTGTTACTCCGGCCATCCCCACCCGCAGCTTCTGGAATGCAACTTTTGCAGTGCAAAGCAATGGTAATTTTCTGGAAACCATCCGTGTCAATTTATGGGAAGGACAGTTGGCAAGCCTTGCCTGGGCCTGGGATCACGGACGGGTATTCCAAACAGCCGCCCTTTTCCTGCTCGGTATGCTGATAGGGCGCAAGGGACTTTTTTTGAAAGAGCACTTGAAGGTATGGAACAAGGTACTTGCAGGCTCACTCGTCGCATTTTTCCCTTTATATGGGTTGGGCAATATGCTACCGGACTTTATCACAAATAAATCCATTCTGACCCCTCTTTCACTAATCATCACCTCGCTTTCCAATTTTGCATTTATGCTGATTCTGGTATCCGGTGTCGTCTTCGCTTTTTACAAGACAAACTTACACGACGGATTAATGAAAATAACGCCATACGGAAAGATGAGCCTTACCAATTATATTACTCAAAGTATAGTAGGTTCCATGTTATACTACAACTGGGGATTTGCATTGCACAATCAGTTTGGTATCACAGCCAGCTGCCTGGCAGGAATAGTTTTCTTCATCTTGCAATTCTCTTTCTGCCGCTGGTGGATGAATCACCACTCTCACGGCCCGATGGAATATATATGGAAACGGGCAACCTGGCTGAAATAAGCCAAGAACCGAAATCTGCCCGCATTTGTTTATAAAAGACATACAAATAGAACTTTAAAATATGCGCGAAGAAATCATAAAACTATTAGACCAATATCGGTTAAAAGAAGCATTATCCCAAATGACAGGATATGCCACCCATACTTCCGACTGGCAATTAAAGAATGAGCTAGAAGCCCTGCAAACGTCATACGACCTGATGCTGCAATATACTTCAAAAGGGATGAAAGATCCCAATAAAGTGGAAATATACCATAAAATGTTACGCACGGCATACGAACTGGCCGACCGTATCCATATAGCCGTACAGGCAACACAAAATTACGGAGCCTATTATGACACAATGCGCACTTTTGTCCAAAGCCCTCCTCACAGCTATGCCGAATTACAAATGCAACTGGAGGCGTATACAGAAGATATGGCTACAGCACCATTGATATATACCACCGAGGCCAAAAGAAATGAAGAAATGGATGCCATGAGAAAACGTCACGAAACAGCCGTAGACGAATTATTTGAAAAAATATGGGTATCCACCCGGTGGAGTGAATCGGAATATGCTGAAGCGCAAACTTTGTTCAACTCACTATTGATCCAAGTCAACGACCTTTCCATAATGGTCAGCGCCGTTACCATGAGCCTGCTGCAAATATTCGACATCCGCAAGTTCATGTTTCTATTGAACGCCTATACCCATCAGGATACCATGCTGAATCAGCGGGCTATTGCAGGGATCGCACTAACATGCTACTATTATGAAAAGCGTATCCTTCAATACCCTGAAGCCGTGTCGCGCATAAATGAACTGAATGAAAATTCCGAGTTCATCAAAAACCTGCATCATATCCAGATTCAATTATTGCAATCTTCCCGTGAAACCCGAAAGATAGACAAGAAGATGCGTGAAGAAATCATTCCCGAAATGATGAAAAATCCCAAACTTAATTTGGAAGGACTGGATGAAGATGCCGAAGATCATAATCCGGAATGGGAAGAATGGATTGACCGTTCAGGCATTACCGATAAATTGCGCGAATTAGGTGAACTGCAAATGTCCGGGGCAGATGTGTATATGAGTACCTTTTCACAGCTGAAACAATTCCCGTTTTTCCGCAAAATTTCTCACTGGTTCTATCCTTTTGATCCCCAATATCAGGATATCGCCAAATTATCTCTCGGAAATGACGAACAAAAAATCTCTCTGCTCAACATTTTGATGAATTCGGATGTATTCTGCAATTCCGACAAATACTCTTTTTGTTTTACCATGTTACAAATGCCGGAAAGCCAAAGGAATCTCATGCAGCAACAATTGAACGGACAACATGAAGCTTCTGAAGAACTGAAAGAACGTTTAAAAGAGATGTCACAATCAAAAGCCCGCGCTGAATTCGTGAGCCGGCAATACATTCATGACCTCTACCGTTTCTTCAAATTATGGTCAAGAAGACATGAAATACATGACATTTTTGAGGACACTCTGGACTTATGGAATAAAGAAGCATTGTCTCAAGCCTTGTTACACAAAGAGTATATCAACAAACTGGCAGATTACCTATTCACACACGACGACTTGGCAGAAGCCGGAATTCTCTATGATAAATCAATTGAATTATACAATCGTAAAAATGCCGAATTATGGCAGAAAGCAGGTTTCATTTATCAGAAAATCGGTTCCTATAAAAAAGCGATAGATTATTACCTGCAATCAGATCTGCTGATCCCTGATAATACATGGAATAACCGCCATTTGGCACAATGTTATAGAAAAGAGGGAAACTACCCAAAAGCTTTGGAATATTATAACAAGGTGGAACAGGCACAGCCCGACAGTCTGAATCTGGCACTACAAATAGGACAATGCCTGATGGCACTGGAACGATACGATGAAGCACTGGCTTATTTCTTCAAAGTGGAGTATCTGGATAAAAAGCCACAGAATGCCCGACGCGCCATCGGATGGTGTTCCTTCATTACCGGCAACCATCAACAAGCCAAGAAATATTACGACTTGCTGATATCCGAGCCCAAGCCCATTATGGAAGACTGGATGAATGCAGGACATGTGTATTATATCCTGAATGAAACAGAAAAATCAATAGAATATTATCGCAAAGCCCAGGAACTATGCGACAGTCATGATGAGTTTGTCCGTCTTTACCAAATAGATAAGAAAGACTTGATAAAGCAAGGCGCCAATGAAGTAGACTTGTTTATACTTCCCGATGAATTAATTTAAAGGATTATAAGATAAATCTATTCGGGATAGAAGTTTGGTATAATTATATAAAACTTCTATCCTGACCGGATTCTCATCATCCAGACGATAATTGGCGTGCACATTATAAGTGCTTAAACCATGATTCATACAATATCCGATATCATTAGGTAAGGCTGTTCTATTCCTCAACTGCCCAAGATTCAATAAAAAATAGAAGAAACTATCCACCCCATCATAATCAATCACATAAGCCTGTAAATTCAGATTCGCCTGATAGTTGATGTTATTATCATAATTATAATAAGTATGACAACTGGACACACTATCATTTGCCTCAGTAAAAACAGTCATCACCTCCTTCAACCGTCCCAACTGATCAAAAACATATTTTCCTTGCACTTTTTTCAAGAAACGATAATCGGAAGTAGCACGATAATCAGAATTGATAAAAATAGTATCTCCTTTATAATCATAGACAGTCTGTTTATCAGCTTCATAAACCTCCTCTCCTACCTTCAACATACAACGGGCCCTACTCTCCCTCGCCTTGCCTTTTCCTATTTGAAACGTAACATTGCAAAGCTTATTGCCGGTATTCAAACAATTCATCTGTCCGATGGTTATCTGGTCGCCCTCATACCTTACCGGGGTATCCCCATACTTTATAATTTTACCATCACGATCATATTCCAATTTCAAAACTTGTTCTTCCTCTCCCGTTAAATCGGTGACCTTAGTCACATATGTGTCAGCTTTTTTTTCTTTACAACCATCAGCAACAAACAAGAGAACTAACAAAGAAATATATTTTACAAACAACTTTATTTTCATAAGTCAAGTATCATCTCTATGCAAATAAAATAAAAAATATTAGAACTAAGTACAATTTGGAGCTTTTTAACTCAACTTCTTTACCCCCACTCTGTTTTAAACAGCAATTATAATAAGAAAGAAATATGGAATGGGTTATACATCTTTTGAGACAGCATTCAGAACTGGCGATTTTTCTGACAATCGCCGCAGGCTTCTGGATTGGAAAAATGAAAATAAAACAATTCAGTTTGGGAATCGTCACCAGTGTATTGCTAGTAGGGGTATTAGTGGGACAGCTTAACATTACAATAGAAGAACCGGTGAAATCCGTGTTTTTTCTTTTATTCCTTTTTGCTATCGGATACAAAGTGGGACCACAATTCTTTCGCGGACTGAAAAAAGATGGTTTACCTCAAGTAGGATTCGCCGCGCTCATGTGTATAGGTTGTTTGATTATCACTTGGTTATTAGCTATCTTAATGGGATATAATGCCGGTGAAGCAGCCGGGTTACTGGCCGGAGCACAAACTATCTCTGCCGTCATAGGAGTAGCAGAAGATACCATAAACGGACTCAACATATCCTCTTCCCAAAAAAGTGATATGATTAATATCATTCCCGTGGCATATGCTGTAACTTACATTTTCGGTACGGCAGGCTCTGCCTGGGTCCTCTCTTCTTTAGGTCCTAAAATGTTGGGAGGATTAGAAAAAGTGAAAGCCGCTTGCAAAGAGTTGGAAACCCGGATGGGTACCAGTGAAGCAGACGAGCCCGGATTTGAACAGGCCCGCCGTCCGGTAGTTTTTCGTGCTTACCGCATAGAGAACGATTGGTTTGGCAACGGCAAGACTGTTGACCAGCTAGAATCCTATTTTATTTCACAAGGGAAAAGATTGTTTGTTGAAAGAATGCGACATGGAGCTTCCATTGTCAATGATATTATTCCCGGACAATTATTACAAAAAGGGGACGAAGTGGTACTGAGCGGAAGAAGAGAATTCGCCATTGGTGAAGAAGACTGGATTGGAGAAGAAATCGTCGATCCGCAACTGCTTGACTTCCCAGTGGAAGTACTCCCTGTCATGATACACAAAAAGCCATATTCCAACCAAAAATTGGACTTCATACGCCGTCAAAGCTTTATGCATGGCGTCAGTATACGCCGTATCAAACGGGCAGGCATTGATATCCCTGTTTTCGCACAAACCACTATCGACTGCGGAGATACTTTGGAATTGGTCGGCCTGAAAAAAGAGGTGGAATCTGCTGCAAAAGAACTAGGATACATAGACCGCCCCACCAATGCCACCGATATGATATTTGTAGGACTTGGCATTTTACTGGGAGGTATCATCGGAGCACTTGCAATCCATATCGGCGGAGTACCTATTAGCCTGAGCACTAGTGGAGGAGCCCTGATAGCCGGATTAGTATTTGGCTGGTGGCGCAGCAAACGCCCTACCTTCGGACAAATACCGGAATCCTCTTTATGGGTGCTGAATAATGTAGGCTTGAATATGTTCATCGCCGTAGTCGGCATTTCTGCAGGACCCAGCTTTGTACAAGGACTAAAAGAAGTAGGTCCTATGTTGTTTATCATAGGTGCGTTGGCCACCTCCTTGCCTCTATTATTAGGGCTGATTCTAGCCAGATATGTATTCAAGTTCCATCCCGCCCTCTCTTTGGGGTGCACGGCAGGAGCCCGTACTACCACTGCTGCATTGGGCGCCATACAAGAAGCAGTAGGCAGCGAAACACCTTCTTTAGGATACACCGTGACCTACGCCGTAGGAAATACACTACTCATCATATGGGGAGTGGTCATTGTATTATTAATCAACTAAAAAACTAAACTCATACATTATGGAATATTTAAGTGATAAAAGCAGCGTTGCCCGAATGGACAAGAATTTGGAAAAGATCAGTCCCTTCGAATTAAAAAACCGTTTGATTGAAATGGCAGATGAAAGTGTGAAGAAAATGGCGCACGTCATGCTGAATGCAGGCAGAGGTAATCCCAACTGGATTGCAACGGAGGCTCGTGAAGCATTCTTTGCCTTGGGCGGTTTTGGCATTGAAGAGTGTCGCCGGGTCATGGACATGCCCGAAGGCATTGCCGGTATTCCTCAAAAAACAGGCATAGCCCAACGTTTTGAGGAGTACCTGAAAAAGCATGAAGGAAATGCGGGGACAGATCTATTGAAACGTACCTATAATTATATGCTGATGGAACATGCAGCCGATCCGGACGAACTGGTACACGAATGGACCGAAAGTATTGTAGGCGACCAATACCCCATGCCTGACCGCATCTTGAAATATACAGAAATTCTAGTACAGGATTACCTGAATCAGGAAATGTGCAACGGGCAACCCCCGCAAGGTAAATTCGATTTATTCGCCACCGAAGGCGGAACAGCAGGGATGTGCTATGTATTCGACTCGCTGGAAGAAAATTTCCTGCTACACAAAGGAGATAGTATAGCATTGATGGTTCCTATCTTTACACCCTATATAGAGATACCCGAATTGACACGTTACGATTATGATGTGCTCAATATTCCTGCAAGTACTCTAAATGAAGAAGGACTTCATACCTGGCAATACAAAGTGGAAGATATCAATAAACTGCGAGACACGAAATACAAAGCCTTGTTTATTGTCAATCCAAGCAATCCACCCAGTTATCAGTTGAACAAAGAATGCGTAGATGCCCTGAAAGACGTAGTAACACGCTGGAATCCCAATCTGATGATTATAACAGATGATGTATATGGTACTTTTGTTCCCGGCTTCCGCAGCCTGATGGCTGATTTGCCACAGAACACAATTTGTGTCTACTCTTTCTCCAAATATTTCGGAGCGACCGGTTGGCGCCTTGCTGTAATTGCCTTACATGAGAAAAATGTATTCGACAGAATGATTGCCAATCTGCCCCGCAAACGAAAAAGCGAACTAACCAAACGGTATGGCAGCTTGAGTATGCAAGTAGAAAACATGAAATTCATTGACCGTATGGTAGCAGACAGCCGTCAAGTAGCCTTGAACCATACAGCAGGACTGTCCTTGCCACAACAAATGCAGATGTCACTCTTTGCTTCTTTTTCATTGCTGGACAAAGAAAATACATATCGTCATGCCATGCTTAATTTAATCCATACCCGTCTGAAAGCATTATGGGACAACACAGGGTTCATTCTCCCCGACGATCCACTAAGGGCCGGTTATTATTCAGAAATAGACATGCTGGTATGGGCCAAGAAATTTTACGGAGATGAATTCGTACAACATCTGCAGACAACTTATAATCCATTGGACGTAGTATTCCGTCTTGCCAATGAAACAGGCCTGGTCGTATTGAATGGTGGTGGATTCGACGGACCCGAATGGAGTGTACGTGTATCACTTGCCAACCTGAACGAGAAAGATTATATCAAAATCGGACTCAGTATCCGCAGAATTCTGAATGAATATGCTGACAAATGGAAATCTGAAAAGAAATAAAAAATTAAGAACGTCCGCCGTGAAGTCTGCTTGACCTAACCGGCGGATTTCTTTTTTATATAAAGGTTTTTTGGATTATTTATTCCAAACCTTATCCCTACTTTAAAATAAAATCCCTAGCTTTGCAGATCGAAAAAGGAATTAGATTATGAAGCATATACGGAGCACTTTTTTTCTTCTAACCACTTTATTTATAATGGCTTCATGTGGCGAAGACCGCAGTGGGGAATACTATGCATTAATTGGAGAGAATGTATGGATAGAACAAATAATGAAAGAGCATTATTTGTGGTATGACAGTATTCCGGCAATAAAGGAAACGGACTATTTTGCCGAACCGGAAGACTTCCTGCAAAAATTGGTTTATACCAAGGCACAAAACGGAAAAGGAGACCCGTATTCGTATATAGAAATAAAGGACGCTTCCGATGCGGCACGTTCCTACCTGCAACGTACTTCTACTTACGGATTTGATTTTGAATTAATGACCGATCCTACCGGAATCTCATCACATGTATTTGCCCGTATTTTATTCGTACTGCCCAATTCACCGGCCTCAGAAGCCGGATTGGAACGAGGGAACTGGATATCAGCCATTGGCAAAGAAGAACTGACCAACAATAATTACGGATATCTGATGGAAGGCGGCAATACAACTTTCGCCAGAGAAAGCTTGGTTTTTGATGAGGAAGGCAATTCCAGCTGGATTGCAACAGATACAGTCAAAGTAGCGGCATCACGCCCCGTAGAATTGAATCCGTTCTATATAGATACAGTATATGAAGTATCCGGAAAAAAAATAGCCTATATGGTCTACAATGAATTCAGTACAGGCCCCAATAACCAGGCAACAGATACAGAATACAGGGAACAGATGAAACAGATATTCGCCCGGTTCAAGGGACAGTCACCCGATGCTTTTATTCTGGACTTACGCTACAATCCCGGTGGTTATTTGAGTTGTGCCACAGATTTAGGAAGTTATCTGGCACCCGCTGCAGATCTAGGGAAAGTATTTTGCACAACTTTGTATAATGACATCAGTGACCCGCAAAAAATAGATTTCCCTCTCAATACAGGACTTGCTTCCGAAAACTTGAACTTAAGCAAGCTCTACGTACTGACAAGCAAATTTACTGCATCGGCCTCAGAAGCAGTCATAAATTGTCTCCGTCCATATATAGGTACAGAAAATGTAGTGGTAATAGGTGAAACGACTGTTGGCAAAAATGTAGCCATGGAACCATACCAAGATGAGCGTTACAACTTTATTTTATGGCCGGTTGTGGCATACGTTCTCAACTCGGCAGGACAAGCCAACTATGTAAATGGAATCACTCCCGATTTCACATTGAGCGAACGTAATCTCATCTCCCCTCTCTACCCACTGGGAGACACCAAAGAGTATTTATTGAAGAACACTATAGCTTATATTACGACAGGAAGTATGCCCGACCTGCCACAAACAGAAGAACAAGTATCAAAAGGAAAAATTATCTATAACTCACTGATTCGAAGAAGTATGAACGGCATACGGCTACGGTAGTCCGATTTATCCAGATACAACGCCCTATTTATTAAAGACCGTGTTTAATGCATTTTAAACATGGTCTTGTTTTTTCTGAAAAGAGAACTTATTAAAAACAAAACGGGCATAACAAATGTTATGTACCCAAATAACCATTAAAAACCTGACTTAACAATGAAAAAAGTATTTATTGCAGCAGCTTTGGCTGCCATGATTGTTTCCTGTGGCTCTAAAGGAAACAAAAGTGCTGAAATAATAGCCGAAAGTGAAAGTGACTCTATTTTCGCTGTGAACGACAGCACACTGGGTGAATTACAAACATATAGCTATGAAGGTATTCTGCCAGCTGCCGATGCCGAAGGTATCAACTATCAACTGACACTTCAGGAGGCAGGCCAAGACTCACTGGGCACGTACAATCTGACGACCACTTATTTAGGAACAAAAGATGGTAACCAGGCATTTACCGACAGTGGTACAGTTGTAACTATTATTGGAATTCCTAATGACAGCACCGCTATCGTTTATCAATTAATTTCCGCTACTCCGGGACACGAAAAGACAAACTTTCTGGCAGAGGGTGACAGTGCACTGACAATGATTGGCAAGGACTTCAAGAAAGCTGTTTCTAAACTAAATTACACTTTAAAAAAGAAACTCTAATTAACCCAGCTGCAAAAAAATTCACTAAAGAACAGACTGTTAGTGAACAAAAACATAAGCTGGCCGTTGTATGAGAGAAACTAGACGAAAAACAATTAGTATTAACTTAAACAAAAACTTGACATGAAAAAATTAATTCCTATCCTACTGGCGGTCTTTGCCTTGGTATCTTGCGAGAAAGACCCGGACATGGACAAATTGGACAATGAGTATCTGGTATTCACCAGTCATGACACTAGTACTAAGTTCAATGACTTCAGTACTTATTATATCCCCGACAGCATCCTGATCATCGGTGACAAGAAAGACCCTGAATACTGGAAGGACGAGAATGCACAGATCATCATCAATGCATTCAAGACTAAGATGAACGCTGCCGGCTACACCGCAGCTAATAAAGACGAAGCCGACCTCGGTCTACAGGTAAGCTACGTAGCAAGTACTTATTATTTCCACGGTTACTATAATGACGGCCCCTGGTGGGGCTATTATCCCGGTTATTGGTATCCCGGCTACTGGGGCGGCAATTGGGGAGGTGGATGGTACTATCCCTATCCTATCACTTACAGCTATAGCACCGGTTCATTGCTGGCCGACATGATTAATTTAAAAAATGCTCCGGAAGGACAAAAAGAAAAATTAACTGTTGTCTGGAATGCATACATCAGCGGGTTGCTGGGCGGAAGTGGCAGTTTGAATGTAAACCGTACAACTACTGCCATCAACCAGGCATTCACTCAGAGTCCTTATCTGAAAAAATAAACGTAAGTGAAACAAGTATTCATTTAAAATAAAAAGGAAATATGAAAACTATAAAATATTTAACTCTCAGACTGATGGCGGTAGCCGCTATCGCCATAGCCTTTGCCCTGCCGGCAAAAGCACAGGTAACTCCGTTTACCTATTTCAATGTAGACTGGCAGTTCAACGCTCCTATCAGCAATAACTTTGCAAACAAAGCAAGCGGTTGGGGTATGAACTTCGAAGGTGGATATTATGTACTGCCGGATTTGTCAATCGGTGCCTTTATCAATTATCATACCAATAATGAGTATATTTCACGTCAGACACTACCAATCAGCAACTCGGCAGCCCTGACAACCGACCAGCAACATTCCGTATTTCAGTTGCCTTTCGGTTTCGCAACACACTATCGCTTCAGTGACGGTGCATGCCAACCTTATATCGGATTGAAGCTGGGTGCCAACTATACCAAAATGTCCAGTGACTTTTACATTTACGAAGTGAAAGACAACACTTGGGGTTTCTATGTATCACCAGAAGTCGGTGTGAATATCTACCCCTGGACAAACAGTATCGGCTTCCATCTGGCAGCATTCTACAGCTACTCTACCAACAAGGGAACCGTATTTAACTATGATATGGATAAATTAAACAATTTCGGTTTCCGCCTTGGTGTGGCATTCTAAAGATTTCTAAACTATTCTGTTAAATAGGGGGATTATCCGTGCGCCAGGCAGGGGTAATCCTCTTTTTTTAATTAATAAAATTAAATTCTGACGGGAGTGTTAATATAATAGTTACTTTTGTATGATATTTATTCAGCTAATACAAAAAATGTATGGAGAAATCCGATAGTATTATTATTATACCCACCTATAACGAAAAGGAAAATATAGAGAACATTATCCGGGCTGTATTCGGACTGGAAAAGTTCTTCCACATATTGATTATTGAAGATAACTCACCAGACGGCACGGCAACCATTGTCCGTAAACTGCAAACAGAATTCCCCGACCGTCTTTTCATGATTGAGCGTAAAGGTAAATTAGGACTGGGTACTGCTTACATTGCCGGATTCAAATGGGCGATAGAGCATCAATATGATTTTGTATTTGAAATGGATGCTGACTTCAGTCATAATCCGAATGACCTGCCAAGACTGTATAACAAATGTGCCGTTGAAGGCTATGATGTAGCTATCGGTTCACGCTATGTCAGTGGTGTGAATGTAGTGAACTGGCCGATGGGGCGTGTGCTGATGTCCTACTTCGCCTCCAAATATGTACGGATTATCACAGGGTTACCCATACATGATACTACCGCCGGATTTAAATGCTATCGCCGTGAAGTCTTGGAAACAATCGGTCTGGATGGCATCCGTTTTAAAGGATATGCATTCCAGATTGAGATGAAGTTCACTGCTTACAAGTGCGGATTCAAGATAGCCGAAGTTCCTGTGATTTTTGTCAATCGCGAATTAGGTACTTCAAAAATGAACGGAAGTATCTTCGGTGAAGCTGTATTAGGAGTCATTCAATTAAAACTGGGTAGCTGGTTCCGCAAATACCCGCAAAAGAAAACAGTATGAAACGTACATGGATAAAGAATGCACGGATTGTGAATGAAGACAAGATTTTTCACGGTTCGATAGTGATTGAGAATGAAGTAATAGCTGAAGTGCTGGCAGAAGAAACAGTTCCCTCCCAGCCTTGTGGAGAAACAATAGATGCGAAAGGCTATTATCTGATGCCGGGAGTAATAGACGATCATGTACACTTCCGTGACCCGGGACTGACTCATAAAGCCGACATACATACTGAAAGCACAGCGGCGGCGGCAGGGGGCGTCACCAGTTTTATGGACATGCCCAACACCACTCCGCAAACTACGACCCTGGAAGCTTTGAATGCCAAGTTTGCGGATGCGGCAACCAAAAGCATCGTAAACTATTCATTCTATTTCGGAGCAACCAATACGAATGCGGATGTACTCCCCACACTAGATAAAAGCCGGGTATGCGGTGTTAAATTATTTATGGGAGCCAGCACGGGAAATATGTTGGTAGACCGCATGGAAGTACTTAGAAAAGTATTTGCCAATGCAGGTATGCTGATTGCAGCACATTGTGAAGAACAATCTATAATCAGTGCCAATACAACAGCCTTCAAAGAAAAATATGGAGAAGATCCTGATATAAAATACCATCCGCAGATACGTAGTGCGGAAGCATGTGCATATTCTTCCTCACTGGCCATCCGGCTGGCAAAAGAAAACAATGCCCGCCTGCACATCCTGCACATCAGCACCGCACAAGAACTGGATTTGCTTGAAGACAAACCCCTGAGTGAAAAAAAGATTACGGCGGAAGCTTGCGTGTCACATCTATACTTCTATGACAAAGATTATGAGACATTGAAAGGACGTATCAAGTGCAATCCGTCCATCAAAACTTCAGAAGACCGGAATGCTTTACGCAAAGCATTGTCTACCAATCTGATAGATGTAATAGGTACCGACCATGCCCCTCACTTACTGAAAGAAAAGGAAGGGGGAGCATTGAAAGCCGTATCGGGTATGCCGATGATACAGTTTTCATTAGTAGCTATCATGGAATTAGTACGCGAAGGCATATTAAGCATAGAGCAACTGGTTCAGAAAATGTGCCATGCACCGGCCGAACTTTATCATATTGAAAGACGAGGCTACATCCGCCCCGGTTATCAAGCCGACCTCGTATTGGTAAATCCGGATCATGAATGGACTGTAACTGCCGACTGCGTTTTAAGCAAATGCGGATGGACTCCGATGGAAGGACAGAAATTCCACACACGGGTAGAAAAAACATTCGTCAATGGTGATCTGGTTTACAGTGACAACAAGGTAGACCAAAGTCATCGCGGACAAGAATTAAGGTTTAAAAGATGATTGTAAATTACAAGATTCACGAAGTAAGCGAATACATTAACTGGATTTATTTTTTCCATGCATGGGGCTTTCAACCCAAGTTTGCCGCCATTGCGGACATACATGGATGTGATTCATGCCGGGCCATGTGGCTCACCGGTTTTGCGGAAGAAGACCGTCCGAAAGCCAGTGAAGCCATGCAGCTTTTCAAAGAGGCAAATCGGATGTTGAATGAACTGGATACAGCGTATCAGACCCACGGAGTGGTCAATATCATGGATGCCAATGCCGACGGAGATGATCTGCTGCTGAACAGCAAGCGTTTTCCGCTTTTGCGTCAACAAACAGCAAAATTGAAAGAAGATGACCCGTTTTTATGTCTGAGTGACTTTGTGCGTCCATTATCATCGGGTATCACAGACAAAGTAGGAGCATTCGCCACTACGGTAGATGCAGAAATGGAGCGGCTCTATGCAGAAGACGATTACAAACGTATGTTAGTGCAAACATTGTCCGACAGACTGGCGGAAGCTACTGCCGAAAAACAGCACGAAGATGTACGCAAAAAACTTTGGGGATATGCACCTGATGAAAACCTAAGCGTAAAAGACCTGCATAATGAAAAATATCAAGGGATACGTCCTGCCGTAGGTTATCCTTCCTTGCCCGACCAATCCGTCAATTTCCTATTAGACGAGTTGCTGGATATGAAGCAAATAGGAATTTCATTGACCGAGAATGGTATGATGAAGCCCCATGCCTCTGTATGCGGACTCATGTTTGCCCATCCGGCTTCCCGCTATTTCTCCATCGGAAAAATAGGTGAAGACCAATTGGCAGATTACGCCGCCCGCCGGGGCATGAGTATAGAAGAAACTAAAAAGTTTCTCGCCGCCAATCTATAAAAAACGAATAAATTATGATGCTGATAAAGTTATTTCTGTTTTTTCTACTGCTACTGATATTGCCCGATATGTATATATACAAGGCATATATACGCCGTGTTTCCCAAAAATGGACACATTGGGCTTATTGGCTTCCCAGTCTGTTTCTTTTATTGGGAATGACATTAGTCTTTTCTATACATGAGCCACGTCCGGATTCCATGCAGCGACTTAGCAATTTCTTATTGATTTTTCTTTGTTTCTCCGTACCCAAGGCACTTTTCGTCATTGTTATCCTGTTTATGAAGCTCCTATATATCATCTCCGGCAAAAAACTGTATGGAGGATATGTAGCAGGAGGATTGGCTTTAGCCTCGTTAATATATGTAATATATGGAGCAACCGAAGGAAAACAGCATTTTCAAATCAGGGAGGTAACCATCAGTTCCGATGAACTTCCCAGCGGCTTTGACGGCTACCGCATTGTACAAATATCTGATATCCATTCCGGCAGCTGGACTGGCAACGGTGCTGCTTTACAGAAGGCTGTAAATCTTATTAATGCACAACATGCCGACCTGGTACTTTTTACAGGTGACCTGGTCAATAACGTGGCAACGGAATTGGACGAATTTATCCCTATTCTAGAACAGATAAAAGGAAAAGACGGAGTGTATTCCGTTTTAGGCAACCATGACTATTCCCCTTATATAAAATGGGAGACAGAAGAAGCTCAAGAAGCCAACCTGAACAGCTTGAAATCCAAACAGGCTGCCATGGGATGGAAAATACTCAATAACGATCATGTCATTCTACATCATCATGGAGACAGTATAGCCCTGGCAGGTGTAGAGAACAGCGGAAATCCCCCATTTCCCAATTATGGAGATCTGCAGAAAGCATTAAAAGGAACGGAAGGAATGTATAAAATATTAATGAGCCATGACCCCACTCATTGGCACAGAGAAGTCTTGCCGGAAAGTGATGTACAGCTAATGCTTTCAGGCCACACCCATGAAATGCAGTTCAGCCTGTTTGGCTTCTCTCCTGCTAAATTCGTATATCCCGAACACAACGGTTTATACCAGGAAGGAAAACAATCCTTGTTTGTCAATATTGGTTTGGGCTACCTGATGTTCCCTATGCGCCTTGGAGCATGGCCGGAAATTACAGTAATCACGTTACATAAAATATAAAATAGTTTTTCTATCTTTGTACAACTAAAATTCAGACAAATGAAAGTACTATATATTTTATACCAACTATTCATAGCACTTCCCATTTTGCTGGTATTAACCATACTTACAGCAATAGTTACCATTATTGGTTCATGGATAGGCAATCCGCATTTTTGGGGATATTATCCGGGAAAAATATGGTCACAGCTTTTCTGCTATGTATTACTTATTCCTGTCAAGGTAGTAGGACATCCGGAAGTACTTAAAAAAACATCCTACGTGTTTGTAGCCAATCATCAAGGCTCTTTCGATATCTTCCTGATTTATGGTTTTCTGGGACGAAACTTTAAATGGATGATGAAAAAAAGTCTGCGCAAAATGCCTTTCGTCGGCAAAGCCTGTGAAGCTGCCGGACATATATTCGTTGATAAATCCGGTCCCAAGAAGGTAATAGAAACCATAGAACATGCCCGTCACGTACTACAGGATGGAACTTCTCTAGTGGTATTTCCCGAAGGTGCACGTACTTTTACCGGGCACATGGGATATTTTAAGAAAGGTGCTTTCCAACTGGCAGATGATTTGCAACTTCCCGTAGTACCACTCACTATTATCGGCTCCTTTAATATTCTTCCCCGTACCGGCGGTTTTGTATCCTGGCATCCTATGACATTAGTCGTACATAAGCCCATTTATCCGCAAAGCCAGGGAATGGAAAACATCAAAGCAACCATGGAAGAGGCTTACAGGGAAATTGAGAAAGACTTACCTGAAAAATATCAAGGAAAAATAGACAATCCAGACCAAGACAGATAAAAAAGGCTCCTCATTAATGGGGAGCTTTTAATTTTTCCATATTCGAACGGGCTACTGTCACATAATCCTTTACCAAGGAGTTGTTTTTAAATCGGTCAGGAGCCTCCTCTATAATTTCCTCAATCAAGGGAGTCATGACAGGATAAGGAAAATTGCTGCACAACATAATGAAAACACCCGGTCCCAATACATTATCATAATTCTTCTGGATAAACTCCTTAGCCAATGCATTCATTTCAGCAGCCAGTTTCTCACGTTCTCTCGTTATCTCACGTTGAATTTCATCCGGTGCTTTTCCATCCATAATCATACGGCTCTCCTGACGCTCCAACTCGTATGCTCTGTCATCCAAAGAAGTCTTTTTTCCCACAAAATCATACAGACGATCATTCAACGGAGTTCCGGTAACTACAATACGGGCATTATCAATACTGATGGATATTTTCCCTTTTTCAATGACAAAAGGCATGATGCTCTCATCATCCATATACAAGGATGCCATTGAAGTAGAATCGGTTATACCTTCCATCTTGAACATTCCATGAATTACCTCTGCCGAATCAATACTCAGCATCCGGTCTCCACTAGGAACTTTTACAAATAGCATTTTCCCATCCAGACGAGAAACAGAAGAACTACCTTCTATCTTATACTCACTGGCACATGAAGTAAAAGCCAATAAAGATACCACAGAGAAAAAAAGTTTATTCATGCTTATCTACGCCCCATTACTATTTTTCGCATACAAAGGTACAATCTATAATTCAGTGACAAAAATATTTTATTAAAATTTAAAACTAAATAGAAGATTATTACCGAGAAGGCAATTTATAGTGCAAAGTTCCCTCTTTTTTTCTATTTTTGTAACCGATATAAGGATAAAGAAATAACAATTAGTACACAACATGAAAAAATTCAAACTTTTATTGCTCGCATTGATGTGTGTAGCATTCTTGCCGTCGAAGGCAGACGAAGGTATGTGGCTGTTGCAACTGATGCAAGAGCAGCATTTGGCAGACCGCATGAAAGCACAAGGCTTACTGCTGGAAGCAGACGACATTTATAACCCGAACCGCGTTTCATTAAAAGATGCAGTAGGCATTTTCGGAGGAGGATGTACCGGTGAAATCATCTCACCGGACGGACTGATCCTGACCAACCACCACTGTGGCTACGGAGCGATACAGCAACATAGCTCGGTAGAACATGACTACCTGACTGACGGTTTTTGGGCAAAAAGCCGCAAAGAAGAGCTACCGACTCCGGGATTGAAGTTCAAATTTGTAGAACGCATTGTCGATGTCACAGATAAAGTAAACAATAAAGTAAAATCAGGCGAAGTAAAAGAAGAGGAAACCTTTGAATACGACTTCCTGAAAAAACTGGCCGACGAGGAACTGAAAGCCAGTGACCTGAACGGAAAAGCGGGTATCAGCGCACAAGCTCTGCCTTTCTATGCAGGCAATAAATTCTATCTGATTTATCTGAAAACCTACAGCGACGTACGCATGGTTGCCGCTCCGCCTTCATCCATCGGTAAATTCGGTGGTGAAACAGACAACTGGATGTGGCCCCGCCATACTTGCGACTTCTCCGTCTTCCGCATTTATGCGGATGCCAACGGCGAACCGGCAGAATATAATGAAAACAATGTTCCTCTGAAAGCCAAAAAGCATCTGGCTATCTCACTGAAAGGTATTAACGAGGGTGACTATGCCATGATTATGGGATTCCCCGGAAGCACCAACCGCTATCTGACTCAAAGTGAAGTGAAACAACGGATGCATTCCACCAACGAACCCCGTATCCGCATACGTGGTGTGCGTCAGGATGTACTGAAGAAAGAAATGGCTGCCAGTGACAAAGTACGTATCCAATACGCCAGCAAATATGCAGGTTCCAGCAACTATTGGAAAAACTCTATCGGCATGAATAAAGCCATTATCGACAATAAGGTATTGGAAACAAAAGCAGAACAGGAAGCCAAGTTCGCAGCATTTGCTAAAGCCAAAGGCAACACTGATTATGAAAAAGTAGTCAGCGAAATTGATGCCGCCATCGAAAAGAGTAATCCTATTCTTTATAACTACACCTGTTTCCGTGAAGTCTTTCAAGGAGGTATAGAATTCGGCACTCCTTATCTGATTCTGGACAAGCTGAAAGACGCAATCAAAAATAAAGATAAAGAAGCGATTAATAAAAATATTGAAACGCTGAAAAAAGTATATGCCGATATACATAACAAAGACTACGATCACGAAGTAGACCGCAAAGTGGCCAAAGCTCTGTTGCCCCTGTATGCCGAAATGGTTCCTGCCGATGCTTTACCTGCCTTCTATACTACCATCCAGAAGGATTTTAAAGGTAACTATGACGCATACGTAGACCATTGTTATGACAATTCCATCTTCTCCAACGAAGCGAATTTCAATAAATTCATCAAGAAACCTACCGTGAAAGCCATAGAAAAAGATCCTATGACTGCATACGTACGGGCTAAATATGACTTGATGGACAAGCTGGGAAACGAACTGGCTGAATCGATGAAAGGTATGGATTTATTACATAAAACTTATGTACGCGGCCTGTGTGAAATGTATTCACCGGAACCCAAAGCCCCGGATGCAAATTTCACCATCCGTCTGACATACGGCAATGTGAAATCATACAATCCCAAAGACGGCGTACACTATAAATACTACACTACGCTGAAAGGTGTCATGGAAAAAGAGGATCCTACCAATCCGGAATTTGTTGTTCCCGCCAAACTGAAAGAATTGTATGAAGCAAAAGATTTCGGACGTTATGCATTGCCCAACGGTGATATGCCTGCTTGTTTCCTGACTACCAATGATATTACCGGCGGTAATTCAGGTTCTCCCGTCATCAACGGTAACGGCGAACTCATCGGTGCCGCTTTTGACGGCAACTGGGAATCACTGAGTGGTGACATTAATTTCGACAACAACCTGCAGCGTTGTATCGCAGTGGATATACGTTATGTATTATTCATCATCGACAAATTGGGCGGATGCAAACACCTGATTGACGAAATGACTATTGTTGAATAATGAAAAAGATACTATTACTCTCGCTATTTACTTTCACAACCCTTGCCGGCCATGCCGACGAGGGGATGTGGATGCTGACTGATCTGAAAGAACAGAATGCGGCCACCATGTATGATATGGGACTGGATATCAGCATTGATAAAGTATATTGTCCGGACAGCATCAGCCTGAAGGATGCTGTAGTGCATTTCGGAGGTGGTTGTACCGGTGAAATCATTTCTGCTGAAGGTCTTGTGCTGACCAATCATCATTGCGGTTACAGCTATATCCAGCAACACAGTTCGGTAGAACACGACTATCTGACTGACGGCTTCTGGGCTATGAGCCGCAAAGAAGAGCTTCCCTGCAAGGGGCTGACTGTCACCTTCATAGACAGAATTCTGGACGTCACTCCTTATGTAAAGGAACAACTGGCCAAAGATGAGGACCCGGAAGGATTGAACTACCTGTCCCCCTCCTATCTGAGCAAAGTAGCCAAACGTTTTGCCGAACAAGAAAATATAGAGATCACTCCGTTCACCGCTTTGGAACTAAAGCCTTTCTACGGAGCCAACCGCTATTACTTGTTTATAAAGACCATCTATAAAGACGTCCGTATGGTAGGCGCTCCTCCTTCTTCCATCGGAAAGTTCGGAGCTGACACCGATAACTGGATGTGGCCCCGTCACTGTGGCGATTTCTCCATGTTCCGCATTTATGCAACACCCGACGGTAAACCTGCTGACTATAACGAAAGCAATGTACCCTTGAAGGTGAAAAAACATCTGACCATCAACCTGGGAGGAGTCAAAGAGGGAGACTTCACTTTCGTAATGGGATTTCCCGGACGCAACTGGCGATACATGATTTCGGACGAAGTGGAAGAACGTATGCAGACTACCAACTTCATGCGTAAGACCGTCCGCACCGTACGATTGAATAATCTGCTGGAAGAGATGCTGAAAAGTGATAAAGTACGCATCCAGTATGCCAGCAAATACGCCTCGTCAGCCAATTACTGGAAGAATGCTATCGGTATGAACGAAGGACTGGTTCAGCTGAAAGTACTTGATACGAAAAAGAAACAACAGGAAAAGCTTCTGGCTTACGGTCGTGAAACGGGTACTGACGCCTACCAGAAAGCCTTCGATGCTATCCGGGAAATCGTGAGCAAACGCCGGGATGCCGTATATCATCAGCAAGCCATTTACGAAGTTTGCAAACTGGGAACGGAATTCTATAAGATTCCTTCCACAGACAAAGTCCTGCAAGCATTGAAAAAAGGATATAAAGTACCTCATGCTACTAAAGAAATCAATCCTCTGGATCATGCATTAAGCACACTGATCAAACAAGCCGATAATTTTTTCAATAAAGACTATAATCCCGAAATAGACCGTAAAGTTTCCAAAGCTTTGCTGAAGACTTACGCAGAATTAATTCCGGCCGAACAGCGCATCAGCATCTTTAAAGTAATAGACAAAGAATTCAAAGGAAACATTGACGCCTTTGTCGATGCTTGTTTTGATACATCCATCTTCCGAAGCCGTGAAGCCTTTGACAACTTTGTGGCAAAGCCGGATGCCAAGACATTGGAAAATGACCTGATGGTGCAATATGCCAAATCAGTAGACCAAGGTTATGCAGATACCGATGCAGCCATGAAAGCCGAAACCGATGCTTATAATCTGGCCCATAAAACCTGGGTAGAGGGTATGATGAAGCTGAAACAGCATGAAGGCACTCCTATTTATCCGGATGCCAACTCCACGTTACGTCTCACTTATGGTAAAGTAGGTTCATACAGCCCCAAAGACGGTATGGAATACAACTATTACACCACGTTGAAAGGAGTGATGGAAAAAGAGGATCCGAACAACTATGAATTCGTGGTTCCGGCCAAACTGAAGGACTTGTATAACAAGAAAGACTTCGGGCGCTATGCCATGAAGAATGGTGAAATGCCCATCTGTTTTGTTACAGGAACAGACAATACAGGAGGTAATTCCGGCTCCCCCGTTTTCAATAACAAAGGGGAATTGATCGGTACCGGCTTTGACCGCAACTACGAAGGACTGACCGGTGACATTGCTTACAATTCCCAGTTACAACGTGCAGCCTGTGTGGATATCCGCTATACCTTATTTATTATTGATAAGTTTGCAGGAGCGAAACACTTGGTAGATGAAATGACCATTGTGGAATAACAATACCGGACAACTATTTTTTAGAACGCGGACCACACGTAACAAGTGTCGTCCGCGTTCTCCTATTTTTCACAAGATAAGCCTCTATAAACGCGGACAAAAAATGACACTGGTTCCTTAACGTTTTTCCTTCTCCAACTCCTGCGGAATACGGAAAGCCGTATAAAGTTCCAGGACAGCGGCAATGGAAAGACAAACAATCCATTCGTTACGTTTCATGGTAAACATCAATACTCCTGTAAAGACCAGTGCGACAGCCCCGAAAATCTGCTGTCTACGCAAACGCTTGATGATAAAATTCCTTCCATCATAACGATTCCCCATGACCTGCACATAGCCGAACATCACAGCACCCAGCGTATACAGATAAGGCGCAAGCTCCCACCGGGTGATTTGCAACACCGCACCTGCCAGCAGCAGGACTGCCCCTGCCATCGAAATTATATTATAAGATTTACTCATTCTTCAAACACAAAAATATCCTCGTCGGGCTTCTTCATCAAATACTTCTCGCGTGCTATTTTCTCCAAAGCCTCAGGATTCGTGGTCAGTTCCTTCAGTTTCTCCGTATCTTCCTCATATTGCTTTCTATATTTCTCTATCTCACTATTCAGCGCGCTGATCTCACTGCGATGCTTTACCCGCTGAATCAAGCTGTTCTCATCCAGAAAACCAATAACTACAATAAAGATCAGCACCGTAATCATATACTTATGGCGCCGGATGTAGTTCCAAATAGTCAGCAATTTGCTCATACAAAGAATCCCTTTTTTGATTTTTGCAAAGATAGAAATATTTCAAGCAATCCTACCCATAAAAACGGATAATTTATGTACTTTTGCAGAACTCATATTAGAAAAAAGAACTCCGCTTATGGAAAATTATATCGTATCGGCACGAAAATACCGTCCCGCTACATTCGAATCGGTTGTAGGGCAACACGCGTTGACCATCACCTTAAAAAATGCTATTGCCACCGGCAAGCTGGCACATGCCTACCTGTTCTGCGGACCGCGTGGAGTGGGAAAAACAACGTGTGCACGTATCTTTGCCAAGACCATCAACTGCCAGACCCCCACTGCCGAAGGAGAAGCCTGCAATCAGTGTGAGTCTTGTCTGGCATTCAACGAACAGCGTTCTTACAACATACATGAGCTGGATGCCGCCAGCAACAACTCGGTAGAAGATATCCGTTCGCTGATTGAGCAGGTACGTATCCCGCCACAAATCGGCAAGTACAAGGTATATATCATTGATGAGGTCCATATGTTGTCGCAAGCCGCCTTCAATGCTTTTCTGAAAACATTGGAAGAACCGCCTCATCATGCCATCTTCATCCTTGCCACAACGGAAAAGCATAAGATACTGCCGACTATTCTGAGCCGTTGCCAGATTTATGACTTCAACCGCATCGGCATCAAAGACACTATCGACCATCTGCAATACGTTGCCAAACTGGAACATATCAACGCCGAACCCGAAGCCCTGACTGTCATCGCACAGAAAGCCGACGGCGGTATGCGCGATGCTCTTTCCATCTTCGACCAGGTAGTCAGCTTCACAGGTGGGAACATCACTTACAAAAGTGTGATTGAAAACCTGAATGTCTTGGATTACGAATATTATTTCAAGCTGACCGATTTGTTGCTTGAAAACAAAGTTCCCGAATCCATGCTGCTTTTTAACGACGTATTGAAAAAAGGATTTGACGGCAGTCATTTCATCACCGGACTATCCTCTCATTTCCGGGATTTGCTGGTGAGCAAGGACCCTTCCACCCTGCAATTGCTGGAAGTAGGCGCCGGTATCCGCGACCGCTATAAAGAACAAGCACAAAAATGCGACCAGAAATTCCTGTACCGTGCCATGAAGCTATGCAATGATTGTGACCTGAACTATCGTGCAAGCAAAAACAAACGTCTGCTGGTAGAACTGACACTGATTCAATGCGCCCAACTCACTCTGCCCGATGCCGACGATGTAAGTGGTGGGCGTGGCCCTAAGAAGATATTAAAACCCCTATTTACGCAGCAAGCGGCTTCCACAGCCGCCACGCAGTCACAGCCTCAGGCTAAAACTGCCGCTGCACAGACCGCAGCAACCGCCGCTCCTCAGCCACAGGGTACAAGTACAGCCGGCAGTATGAACGCAAGCCGTCCAAGCCCGCTGCCTCAGACCAGAGAAGAGAAAAAAATCCCGGTGTTCAAGGCGGGCTCACTCGGTATATCCCTGCGCCGTCCTTTGCACGAACAGCAAGCCGCGGAGAAGCAAGAAGCAAAAGCGGCAAGCACCGCTGCCCAAAACGATGCCACATACGAAGATTATATTTTCAATGAAAAAGATCTGGACTATTACTGGCGTGAATTTGCAGCCGCCCTGCCCAAGGAAGAGAAGGCTAACTCCGCACGAATGATGAACATGCATCCGCATTTGTTGAATGACACGACTTTTGAAGTGACAGTAGACAATGATATGGTGGAAAAATATATGGTACAATTAATACCATCGGTTCAGAATCACTTACGCGAACGTCTGCACAACCGGAAAATCACCATGACGGTACGTGTCAGTGCCCCTACCGAGAACATCCGTGCTTACAGCCACGTGGAACGTTTCCAGATGATGAGCAAGAAAAACCCGAATCTGCTGAAATTAAAAGAAGCACTGGGATTGGAGTTATCATAAAACCTATTAAAATAAAAAAACACCGGGAAATCCTTCAAATCCTTCATATTTACACAATACATTGTTTTTCAATGTGTTGTCGTGAAGGATTTTGAAAGGGATCCTTCATAAATAATTCATTGAGCGTAAGCTATACTTTTCCAGCCTTTGCGTCAATCAATTTATATCCATAATAATATCCCGATTAGATTGTTTTTACATCCATTATAAAATCAATCTGCCTGAACTATGGGTACTGTTTCTTATTCACCTTTTGTATTCACCACTTTCCGCATTATCATCCATACAGATAAGTGCTGGAAAAAGAAAAATTCTTGAATTGTTCAAATTCAAGAATCTACAACTTTAACTTTTCTACTTTTGCGGAGAGACGGGGATTCGAACCCCGGATACCCTTTTGGGGTATACACGCTTTCCAGGCGTGCCTCTTCAACCACTCGAGCACCTCTCCTTTTTTCGGAGTGCAAAAATAGAACAAATTTTCAAAACCAGCAAATATTTGAGCCCACAATCTATCTATTCATTCCAAGAGATACATCTATAAATCGTGATTACGCATCCGATACTCCGCCAATTCCTCATACTTAGTACCCGGACGGCCGTAATTACAATACGGATAAATGGAAATACCACCGCGCGGAGTAAAAATGCCCGTCACCTCAATATATTTAGGATCCATCAGCTTAATCAAATCTTTCATGATGATATTCACGCAATCTTCATGAAAATCGCCATGATTACGGAAACTAAACAAATACAGCTTCAAGCTCTTGCTCTCCACCATTTTCACATCAGGCAGGTAGGAGATACGGATTTCCGCAAAATCGGGCTGTCCTGTAATAGGACACAAACTGGTAAATTCGGGACAGTTAAAACGTACCCAATAGTCGTTTCCGGGATGTTTGTTCACAAAGGACTCCAACACTTCGGGAGCATAATCTTGCCTGTACTCGGTCTTCGACCCGAGAAGGGTCAATTCATCTTTTCTTTCCATTAAAATCTGTTTTTTTCATATTCATGTTTTCTCTTTCATACCTTGGAATAGAAATTCTCTCCCTGCCAAGTACGTCGTTTCACTAAAGTGATGAAACTGTACCACTTGAGTGATGAAACTTCTTCACTCAAGTGATAAAACTTGCTCACTAAAGTGAAACGATATACCCGGCAAGAAAGGAACACCTTTCATACAAAGAGAAAACACCTTCGTTTATCCTATCGTTTCTCTCTTTCCGCCTTTATCTCCAGATACTTTTCCAATCCTTCACGACGGAGCTTACAGGCCGGGCAATGACCGCAGCCATCCCCCTGTACGCCATTATAGCAAGTCAGCGTTTCATGCCGGATCAAATCGAGCACGCCCAATTCGTCCGCCAACGCCCATGTTTCCGCTTTATTAATCCACATCAGCGGAGTATGAAGCACGAACTGCTCGTCCATGGCAAGGTTCAATGTCACATTCAGCGACTTGATAAAAGCATCCCGGCAATCGGGATAACCGCTGAAGTCTGTCTGCGACACACCGGTCACGATATGATTGATTCCCAATTCGCGTGCATAGACAGCCGCAATGCTCAGAAAGAACAAATTCCGCCCCGGCACAAACGTATTAGGGAAACTATCGGCAGGCTTCACCTCATCCATCGTTATCGTAGTATCTGTCAGCGAATTTTTACCCAGGTTGCCTATAAAGGAAACATCCATCGCTTTAAACTCCACCCCTGCCTTTCCGGCAATAACACGGGCCAGCTCCACTTCCTTCACATGCTTTTGTCCATAGATAAAGCTTAAAGCATACACTTTGCGGAAATGTTTTTTTGCCCAAAACAGGCAAGTGGTTGAGTCCTGCCCTCCGCTGAACACAACCAATGCGTCACTTTTATTCATTGTTGACAATTTTTCAATTTACTAATACGCCAATGTGCCAATTGCCGCGCTATGTGGATATGCTGCGCCATATACCGCATGGTAATTGGCTAACCGGCACACTGACACATCAGCACCTTATTAAAGTTCTTTGATTTTCAATACATTGTATGAGATATGCTCATCAAAGACATCACTGCCATCCACCTTCTTGATGTAATTTACCACACGGATGGTAACGGGCAGGATAATAATTTCATAGAGTGTCTTGAGCACTGCCTGAATAACCATCATCTTTATCAGTTCACCGGCAGGCATCAAACCTCCAAAGGCAACAGGAAAGAAAATCATGGAATCGGCGCTCTCACCCACCAAAGTAGAAGTGATGGCACGAAGTGAAAAGTTCTTTCCTCCCGAAGCCAGCTTCATTTTACTCATGACATAGGCATTGAGAAAAGAGCCGACCAAGAAAGCGGTCAGACTGGCTACAGCGATGCGGGGCGCCATGCCGAAAACGAAGTTGAAGCCCTCCTCTCCTTCCCAAAACGGAGCTGCGGGCATCAGAATGGCAAGCTGCGCCAAAGCTACCACCATGAAATTCATGGCAAAGCCCATCCAAATGATAAGACGTGCCTTGCGGAAGCCCCATACTTCGGCTATACAATCATTGATAATGTAAGAGATAGGAAATACAACCAATCCGGCAGTTGCCGTAATTTTCCAGATCTGGACAACTTTGGTTTCCAATAAATTTGCTGCGACAAGACATACACAAAACAGTATGCCAAGCAACATGAACGATACAGATACAGTATTATTATTCTTCATTTTTCCTGTTTTTTACGTGGTGTTCTAGAATACACGACCGCTATTCACGGCATCATACGTCTATTTTTTAATTCGGGGTGCAAAGATAGAAATTATTTCCGAGTTAACCGGATATAACTGCATTAAATATTCTTATCAAGAAGAAACAGCCTCATCAAATAATTACCTTTTCTATAGCCAAACAGTATGGAACAATGAAAGATGAAGCGTCACAAACAGGTGGGTATCAGTGAAAACGATTTTAGGGGCAGATTGAATCCACCCCTAAAAGACAGGATAAAAAATCCTTTATTCAAACAAAGCAATCGTCTTCTTTATAATTTCGATACACTCCTTTAATTGTTCCTCTGTAATCACCAATGGCGGAGCAAAACGAATAATATTCGTATGTGTCGGTTTGGCCAGCAAACCGTTTTCGGCCAATTTCAAGCAAATCTCCCACGCCAAATCCTTCGTTTCATCATTATTGATTATCAACGCATTCAGCAATCCCTTGCCCCGGACAAAAGAAGCCACACGAGATGTTTCACACAGTTTTCTCATCTCTTCCCGGAATATCAGTCCCAGCCTGTATGCCCTGTCCGCCAACTGTTCGTCCCGTACTACCTCCAGCGCCGTAACAGCCACTGCCGCAGCAATAGGATTTCCGCCAAAAGTGGAGCCATGTTGCCCCGGACGGATAACATCCATCACTTCATTGCATGATAATACCGCAGAAACAGGACAGGCCCCACCCGATAAAGCCTTTCCCAAAATCAGGATATCCGGATGAACATTCTCATAGTCACAAGCCAGCAATTTACCTGTACGGGCAATGCCGGTCTGCACTTCATCGGCTATAAAAAGTACATTGTGGGCACGGCACAAGTCGTAACATTTTTTCAAATATCCCTCATCGGGTACATAAGCACCTGCCTCTCCCTGAATGGGCTCAACCAGGAATCCGGCCACATGAGGATGTTCGTCCAGCACTTTCGCCAATGCTTCGGCATCATTGTAGGGAATCACGACAAAGCCGGGGGTAAAAGGTCCGTAGTTATTGTAAGCGTCCGGATCAATGGAGAAAGAAACGATAGTGGTAGTACGCCCATGAAAATTATTCCGGCATACAACGATTTCCGCCGTATCCTTGGGAAGCTTTTTTACTTCATACGCCCATTTGCGGCAAAGCTTCAATGCGGTTTCTACTGCCTCGGCTCCCGTATTCATCGGTAAAACCTTGTCATATCCGAAATAACGGGTGACAAATTCTTCATACCGTCCCAACTGGCTGTTATAAAAAGCGCGTGAAGTCAAAGTCAGCTTTCGCGCCTGTTTTACCAACGTATCGATAATACGCGGATGACAATGTCCTTGGTTCACTGCCGAATAAGCGGAAAGGAAATCATAATATTTCTTTCCTTCCACATCCCATACAAACACACCTTCTCCTTTATCCAATACCACAGGAACAGGATGATAATTGTGTGCTCCATGTTTGTTCTCAAGCTCCATCAATTGAGCTGCCGATAATTTTGCATCCATAAGCTTTTTATTATTTAATGTTTTTCTTTCTTCAAGAATATTTCCGCCATCATGCAACGGGCACTTCCTCCTCCCAGCGTTTCAATGGTAGGGATGGGCATGGGAAGCAACGCGTTATACTTAGACAGCCGTTGTAACTGGCCTTCATCCAACGAATCGTAAGCACTTTGAGACATCACTAGAAACAATGCGCCTTTCCCGTTCTCCACCTGAAGCATATTTCCGGCAAAATGATGCATCTGTTCCTCGGAGATGGCAATGATTTCTTTCCCTGTCTGCCGCAAGACGTGACAAACCTGCTCACGCTCTTCCACGTCGTCGATGCTGTCCAGACAAACGACCGCATAATCTGTCGCCACACACATCATGACATTGGTATGATAAATGGGCAGACGTTGTCCGTTTACAGTCTGATAAGCATGAAAGGACACCGGACTAAAATTCTGCTCCTTGCAGAACCGACCCAATAAAGCTTCGTCCACCCGTTGCGACAAAGCCGCGTATGCATAACGGTTCACCCGGTCCAGAATGATTCCCCCGGTCCCCTCCAGGAACCGGTTTTCTTCTTCAAAACCTGTATAATCTACCTTCCGACGGATGCTGAACCCCTCCGACTCTATCCGCTGCAAGATATCCGCCCGTCTTTCCGCCCTGCGGTTTTCCGCAAACATAGGATACAGCACCACCGTTCCGTCGTCGTGAAAGGACACCCAGTTGTTCGGAAATATGGAATCCGGAGTATGAGGTATCGGGGTATCCTGCACCGCTATTACCTCTATGCCGTTTGCACGCAACTTATCCACCATGCCCCGAAATTCCTTCAAGGCACAAGCTTGTACTGTTTCACCTGCCGCAATTGTCCGCTGCTGGAAATAATTGTTGGCCGCTGTTTCTTCATTGAACCCGAAGGCCACGGGTTCCACCATCAAAATGTGGTTTGTTGTTTGTTTAGTCATTTTCTCGGATTAATGGTAAGGTGGAGCAGCGCAACAGTCCGCCCATCTTAGATATTTCATAATAAGGTACACGCTCTACCGTCATTCCCCATACCTCTTCCATAAAGGTATTCAGGCGGATAAAGTTCTTTTCAGAAACCACCACCTCAGGAGAGATGGAAAAGACATTCGTATTCATATAGTACATCTCTTCCCGCGTTATTTCAAATACATTCTCCCTGCCGAACAAATCGAGCAGAGTATGATAATCCTGAGGATACATAAATCCGTCCTTATAAATAATCGCATGCCCTTTCCCTACCGGCATAAAGGTACAATCCAGATGCAGAATCCCCGCACGTGGATCTGTATTATGTTTTTTCAGCTCCAAGGGGATGAATATCTTCCCCGGACAGATTTCTTTCAGAAAGGAAAAAGCATACCGGTTGGTACGTGCCGTCTTCATCTGCGGGTAATCGGGCTGGGTATAAAGGCCTACAAACACTATATTATTGTAAAGCACCACATCACCTCCCTCTACGTGCGCCTTTTCGGGAAGGTTGAAAATCTTGTTATAAGCTATCTGATTATAGACCACTTCGTAGGCTTCCTTCTCATCCTCCCGGTTGGGGATGATGTTGGAAACAATAATCTTGTCGTCAATCACAAACCCCACATCACGGGCAAACACCTGATTACAATTCTCCAGTGTCCACGGGCGATAGACCTGTACCCCATATTTCAACAATACGCTTTCAAAGCATCTCATCTCTTTGAAAATATCTTCTTCATGGGGGTATATGTTATGCAATACGGACTCGTATGACTTGGCGTCATAAGTTTCTTCCAGCGTGGGGACCTTCCCTATGGAACCGGGTTGTCCAAGCACCACAGCTTTCAATGTAGAAGTTTCATTCCTTACGTTAAGTTGCATAAATCTAATATATTTATGCAAATATAAGAAGTTTACTCAACTAAACAAATGAATTGCCCGAATAATTCTACCCTATTGATTTATCAATTATATTTGTAACCGAAAAAAGAAGGTAAGATGAAAAAACAAGAACTTTATAACAAGGTGATCGCTTATTTTCAAGAAGCGATGCCTGTTGCCGAAACCGAACTTCATTACAATAACCCATTCGAGTTATTGATAGCTGTTATCCTGAGTGCACAATGCACGGACAAACGGGTAAATATGATCACCCCTCCTCTTTACCGGGATTTCCCGACTCCTGAGGCATTGGCCGCTTCGACGCCGGAAGTGATTTATGAATACATACGGAGTGTAAGTTATCCCAACAACAAGGCAAAACACCTGGTGGGCATGGCGCAAATGCTGGTGAAAGATTTTCATAGCGAAGTACCGGGAACATTGGAAGAACTGGTCAAACTGCCGGGAGTGGGACGCAAGACAGCCAATGTCATCCAAAGTGTAGTATTCAATAAAGCGGCCATGGCGGTAGATACACATGTGTTCCGCGTGAGCCACCGCATCGGGCTGGTTCCTCAAACCTGCACCACACCACTGGCGACCGAGAAATATCTGATGAAGTATATTCCGAAGGAGATTGTGCCCACCGCACATCATTGGCTTATTTTACACGGAAGATATGTTTGTGTGGCACGGACACCGAAATGTTCGGAATGCGGGTTGAACGGATTGTGCCGGTATTCGTTGAAGCCGGCTTTATAAACAAATTTTCATTCCATCGTATGCAAAATGCATATGCGGCGGCAATAACCGTTCAGCATCAGCATGTAATCCTATATGATGACTCATGTGAATAAAATAGGTTTCCCCGGCTCCTATTCTTTGTGCATTGTCCAAAGCCTCCTTCAAATTCTGGTGGGTATGGTGAGGCTGAGGACGCAATGCATTCATTACCAACACATCCAGTCCTTGCAGCAAATCATATTCAGCCCCAAGCATCGTCAACATATCGGTAATCCATGCCATCCGGCCGATACGGTATCCCAAAATAGGCAGTTTGCCGTGCATTACCCGAAGAGGTGTCACCTCTACTTTGTTTCCTTCGGGATTGCCGATAATAAAAGGAGAATCGGGAACAATTTCCTCTAATGTAATACGGGGAACTCCCGGATAAAGATGTTCGGCAAAACAATAAGGAATACGCTGGCGTAAACGCTCTGCCGTATATTGTTCGGCATAAACCGGCACATCGCGAAAACGACAGAAAGGACGCAAATCATCCAAGCCTCCTACATGGTCATAGTGTTCATGAGTAATCAAAACACCGTCCAACGGCTTGAAATCGTTCAACCGTATCATCTGTTCACGGAAATCGGGACCGCAATCTATCAGAATCCGGAGCCCTTCCGTTTCTACCAGTCCCGAACAACGCAAACGGTTGTCCCGGGGATCGCTGCTGGTGCATACCGAACATTTGCACCCTATTTCGGGTACTCCCGTAGACGTTCCGCTGCCTAGTATTGTAATCTTCATATCATACCTTATATAAAATTCACTTCGGGAGAGATAGCCACCCCGAACTTTTGAAGCACAGACTCCTGTATCCGTCTGGCAAGAGCAATCACTTCATCTCCCGTAGCGCCCCCACAGTTCACCAAGACCAATGCCTGTTTAGAATGAACACCCGCGCGTCCTATTTGTTTGCCTTTCCAGCCGCAACGGTCTATCATCCATGCAGCAGGAATCTTCACCCTATTGCCATCCACCTCATAATGTGGCATATCAGGATACTGTTGCTGTACTATTTCAAACTGCCTGCGTGGAACAATCGGATTCATAAAGAAACTTCCGGCATTTCCCTGCACCCGAGGATCGGGCAACTTGGCTTCACGCACGGCAATAATCACCTTCCTTACATTCTCCAATGCCACCTCACCTCCTCGCTTTTCCAATTCGCCACGCACATTTCCATACTCCAGATTAAAAACCGGCTGTTTACTTAAACGATAGGTGACGTAAGTCACTATATATTTACCTTTCAAATCTTTCTTGAAAATGCTTTCACGATAAGCATAACGGCATTCCTCTTTGGTAAAAATCCGTTTCCTGCCGGTTTCCACCTCGACGGTTTCCACACTTACAATCAAATCTTTTGCCTCAACACCATACGCACCGATATTCTGAACGGCAGAAGCACCCACTTCACCGGGAATCAATGACAGATTTTCAGCACCATACCAACTGTTTTTCACGGTATATGCCACAAAATCATCCCACACCTCACCGGCTCCTGCCCTTACCTCTATTTCCTGTTCGTTTTCAGCAACCACCTCATACCCCCGGATAGCCGAATGCAGGACAGTTCCCGCATAATCACCTTTAAAAAGCAGATTGCTTCCTCCGCCAATATGCAACCAGTTACCGGCCATCAGTTTTTTATCCGACAAGATGGATTGCAGCTCTGTCACCGATTCATATTCCACAAACAAAGATGCCTTCACATCCATACCAAATGTATTATGAGGCAACAGAGAGTAGTCTTTTATTTCCTTCATTTACAATCAAATCAATCGCTCAGATCCTCAAACTGCATCAGTTTCCACAGACCGTGGCGCCGTTCAAAATAGAGCGTATTATTAAATCCATTGCCAAAACCTTTCATTTCAATCACCTTCGTATTGGAATGCACATTCTCGTTCTGGCCATAGTTTACATTAGTCAGATTCTCACGAGGCAATACAGGCTGGAATGCGAACCATTGCCCGGCCTCCAAAGTCGTTTCCAGTATCTGAAACTCGTCTTCAGGATCAGCGGTCACAAACTTCAACGGTTCGTGCAAACGAGACAACTGGAAAACAGAATCATTGGCAAAACGTTCATAAAACTCAAAGAAGTCCTCCTTACCGGTATCCTCTCTCGGCATATCCGCAAAATCTATGGCTTCCAGTTTCCACAGCCCCTTCAGCCGCTCAAAATAGTACCGCTTGATTTTTCCCTTCTTCAAGTAAATCCATTCTATCTTGACACTGGTTAGACCCGTATCTTTCTCCATTTCCATGTCTTCCGCCTTATCGAACAGAACTGTATAGGCATCCTGCCGGCTGAATAAAGGATCGTGTTTCCATTGCTCCTTTTCAATGTGCTCTTTCTTTTCCATTGTATAATACGGCAAAGGGAACACGATGCGTGACAATTGTAATTTTTCATCACTGGCAAAATTGTAGAAAAAGTCGGCAAAACTTTCGTCGGCCGTAGCGGGAACCATTGGTTCTTCCTCTACCGCAGCCATCGCTTCTGTTGTGTCCGGGGTTGCAGTCAGCGAATCAATCTCCTCAGTAAGCGTCTCGAAGGGGTCCATTTTCTTTTTCCCACCTCCACAGGAGCTTATCAGCATAAGCAGACAAACTCCGATTATAAGTTTTCTCATTTTCTATATTTAGAAAAAATCGATGCAAAAATATCGTTTTTTTTAGTTTTCAGCAAAATATATGGGTTTAATTCGCTAACTTTGCGGTCATTAAAAAATAAAGAAGAAACTATGTTAGCTAAAATAGAACAATTACTTCAGGAAATTGAAGGCTTGCAAGCAGCCAATGCGGAAGAATTGGAAGCCTTGCGCATTAAATATCTTAGCAAAAAAGGAGCGATTAATGAGTTGATGGCAGACTTCCGCAACGTACCTGCCGAGCAGAAAAAAGAGGTGGGTATGAAACTGAACGAGCTGAAGAACAAGGCTCAGGAGCGTATCGCCTCATTGAAAGAAGCTTTCGAGACCCAAGATAACAGCGCAGCCGAAATGGATCTTACCCGTACGGCTTATCCCATCGAACTGGGAACACGCCACCCGCTGAGCATTGTAAAGAATGAAATCATTGATATATTCCATCGGCTGGGCTTCAGTATTGCCGACGGTCCCGAAATAGAAGACGACTTGCACGTATTCACTGCCATGAATTTTGCCGAAGACCATCCTGCACGTGATATGCAAGATACTTTCTTCATCGAAGCCAATCAGGAAGATGTGAAAAAGAACATCGTACTTCGCACTCACACCTCTTCCGTACAGGCAAGAGCTATGGAACATTCGCAACCTCCTATCCGCATCATCTGTCCGGGACGTGTATACCGCAATGAAGCGATCAGTTATCGTGCCCATGCATTCTTCCATCAAGTGGAAGCACTCTACATTGACAAGAATGTATCATTCACTGATTTGAAGCAGGTATTGCTGTTGTTTGCCAAAGAAATGTTCGGCGAAGATACTCAAATCCGTCTGCGTCCGTCCTATTTCCCGTTCACCGAACCAAGTGCCGAAATGGATATCAGTTGTAATATTTGCGGCGGAAAAGGTTGTCCGTTCTGTAAAGGCACAGGCTGGGTGGAAATTCTGGGATGTGGTATGGTGGATCCGAATGTATTGGAAGCCAACGGCATTGACAGCAAAGTTTACTCAGGCTATGCGCTAGGTATGGGTATTGAACGCATTACCAACTTGAAATATCGTGTAAACGACTTACGATTATTCTCTGAAAACGATACCCGCTTCCTGAAAGAATTCGAAGCAGCCAATTAATAATGTGTCAATGTGACCATGTGCTGATATGCCAATTGCCATGCGGAATAGAACGCGGTCAATTGGCATATTAACATATTGCCACATTAGCATATTGATACATTGACATATTAGCACATTATTGCTTATGAAGGACAAGCTGATTACCAAAAATTATATAGAAATACTGGCAGCCAATTTTCTATTATTCTTTGGATTCTGGTTACTGATGCCTGTATTGCCTTTCTATCTGGCAGAAGTTTTTGACGCCAACAAAACAACCATAGGGGCCGTACTTTCCTGTTACACCATTGCCGCCCTGTGCATACGCCCCTTTTCCGGCTATCTGTTAGATACATTTGCCCGCAAACCACTTTATCTGTTGGCTTATTTCACTTTTACCGCCATCTTCGGAGGATATCTCATTGCAGGAACACTCACCTTATTTATTTTATTCCGCATTATACACGGAGTATCGTTCGGCATGGTGACAGTCAGCGGAAATACCATTGTCATTGATATCATGCCTTCTTCACGCCGTGGGGAAGGATTAGGATATTATGGGCTGGCAAACAATATAGCCATGTCCATCGGACCGATGACCGGACTCTTCCTGCATGATGCAGGAGCAGACTATACGCTTATTTTCTGTTGCTCATTAGGTTCCTGCCTGATAGGATTTCTATGCGCCTCATTGGTAAAGACCACCTACAAACCTCCTGTAAAACGAGAACCGATATCATTGGACCGCTTTATTTTGCTTAAAGGAATACCGGCAGGTTTCAGTTTGTTATTACTATCCATCCCTTATGGCATGACCACCAATTACGTTGCAATGTATGCCAAGCAAATAGGTATCCAGGCATCCACCGGTTTCTTCTTCACCTTCATGGCGTTGGGAATGGCAGTTTCCCGTCTTTTCTCCGGACGCCTGGTAGACCGGGGAATGGTTACTCAAGTTATTGAAGCCGGCCTGTATCTGGTCTGCTTCTGTTTCTTCGGTTTGAGTTCATGCGGATGGCTGACAACATGGAGTCTGCAATGGACCACTTATTTTCTGTTCACCATAGCTCTTTTACTAGGTATTGGGTTTGGAACCATGTTCCCTGCCTATAACACGCTGTTTGTGAACTTGGCCCCCAACAACCAGCGTGGTACGGCAACCAGTACCTACTTGACTTCGTGGGATGTAGGTATAGGCGCCGGCATGTTATTGGGCGGATATATAGCAGAAATAGCCACCTTCAAGATGGCCTATCTATTCGGAGCCGCACTCACTGTTATTTCGTTATTTTATTTTAGAAGCAAAGTGGCTCCCCACTTCCACCGACATAAGTTGCGCTAATCCTTATATGTCAGTACCATGATATGGGAAAGCCGGTCGTTCACAACCGACAATTGGGTTGAAAGAATAAACGAATGGAATAAAGGAGCATTCTCCAACAGAAATGCCGGCAAATAAGGCTCGAAACGTTCCGGGTTGCGGGAAATCTTGTTCATGTCCGCCACAAGCATAAAGGCTGCATCACGTGAAAGATTAGCTACACATTCATTGAACAATGTCCTGCTATTTCTTTCGTAGGCCTCTTCCATATAATTTGCCATGGAATCTTTATCAGCAGAAATAATCAAACTATCTTCCCTTATATCCGGAATATTCTTCAATTTTTCGGCCATCTGGTTCACACAGCCGCATGAATCAGGCATAAAAGTATCTCCGGTGAGGTACACCACATCACTGTTCATGTGAAAGTCAAACTCACTCCAACAGCCACTGTTATCCTGCAAGAAAGGCATAGACGGCGTACGTCCGTATAAAGTCAGGAAGTTATGCGTTTTCTTTTTCTGCATCGCTTTGGCAAACACGGGATCATTACTCAATGCTTTCTCTTCATCCTCACGCGCATCAATCACTTTCTCTATCAAACTCTTCTGATAACTCACCACATAGAATCCCGCCTCGCTATAGACAGCTAGAAAATCATTATTGCCCAATGGATAGACTGCTATAGTTTTTCCTCTGTATTTCTCTTTTTTAGGTGAAAAACTTCCCGGAGTTCTCTCTAACAACATATCTCCCAATGTTTCCTTATCATCAGCCCCCATACGGAAATATACCACCTGGTCACGCGGAGTACCCGGAGAATGGAAACTGACCACCACCCGGCTCATCTTACTGCTCAGACCATGAGCAGTGTTAGTGGTATATTCGTTCAAACCTCCCAACACATAATTAAACAAACCGGGAAACTGGAAATTACCCAGTTCTTCAGAATAGTTCAATTGAGGAAATTCATTCAGAAAATAATTAATATTATCACTCTCCAACACACCGATGCAATCAGCCGGTACAAGTGAGAAGAGATTGATCTCACGACTCTTATCCGTCAGGCTTAACTTAGCAAAGCCGTAAAAGCCCACAGCCGTACAAAACAATACCACTGATAGCACCATACCCAACTTGGCAACTGTCCGCAATCTCATACCCTACCTATATTTATATTTTTTTTGCAAATATAGCAAATTATTTAAGGAAACAAACAAAAATCTTCAAAATTCCACCTTCTTTCTTATTATCCGTAAATGGTTCCGGTAGAAAATTCCAACGCTCCCCATTTAATCATAGCGTTAAATAACCTAACAAAAGAATAAGAGGATAGTTCTTCCGGCCGGATATCTTTTTCTTTTATAATTCCGTTGTCAATCAATGCTGTACGGCAAGTCCCTCTCAACAAAGGTAATTTAGGTGTGAACCAATCCTTACCATCAAACAAGGCAATATTAGCTATGGAAGTATCGGTCAGCAGTCCGCGTCTGACAATTAAAATATCATCCCGTTCTCCACGGCAGGCAAAAAGCCGGTTTAAAGCTTCCCTGTCTGTACTTTTATAAGTATAATCTATATCATCCGAATAAACCAACTGCAAAGAATGTACCGGACGCATCTGATAGGCTTCATAACTAATTTCTTTTATTCCACCTCCATCATAAATCACCCTACATTTCATTCCGTTCATCTCCGGTGTCAATTTCAGGTATTCACCTAATTCTATGCCGGCACAGTCCGGCCAGAAATGATGAAGGGTATTGTTCAGTCTTTCATTATGATAAGACAAATTACACGCTTTTCCTTGTTCTATCCGTATAGTTTCAATAAATGGGTACATAAATCTTCTGTATCATTTCATTATATTCACTTTGTAAATCACTCTTTGAAGTAATTCCTCCCCCCGCCTTATAATAAAGATTCTCTCCTTCCTGTTCTAAAAAACGGATCATCACCGCACTGTCTAAAGTCCTGCCGTCACAATAGCCCATTATGCCCGTATAAAATCCACGCTCATAATTTTCCGCTTCTTCAATAATATCCATCGTCTTGGATTTGGGCGCTCCGGTTATGGAACCGGCTGGTAACAAACGAAATATAATATCTCCTATATGCGACGGATAATCATCGGGCAAGACACCACATATTTCGGAGCTTGTCTGAAAGATAGGTCCCTTATTGGTTTCAAGCCGGTCACAATAACGATAGCGGACAACCCTGACCTGTTCCGCCACCATACTCAAATCATTACGAATCAGATCTACAATGGTAGCATGTTCGGCAGTTTCCTTAGAATCATCCATCAACAGTTTTTCCGCATTAGGTAAGGTAGCGTCAATCGTTCCTTTCATGGGGAAAGATTTTATCTCGCCATCTTCTATACGAACAAAAATTTCGGGTGAGAAACAGACCAGTTTATCTTTCAACCAAAGTCTATAAAGCGCTTTGGAGTACCGGAACACATCCTCCAAAGTAAGATTAGTACTGACAGGAACCTTGCAAGTCAAATTAGCGAGATAGCTGTTACCTGCCAGAATATTCCGTTTTACGATTTCAAAAGCCTGCCGGTAGTCTGTCAAAGACATTGGAACAAAGTTCCAGTCTATCCGCCCACTGTAACTTTCTGTTACAGTATCCACATTTTTCACTCCATTAAAGTTATAACGGCAACGGGTAGAATCAATCCGACTTATTTCCTCTATCAAGGAACACTGCTGTTTATAATCTATAATAAAAAGGAAAGGCTTCCGGCTACCCGCCAGCTCATTCATACGTTTTATAGCTTCCGGTCTTTTATATTGTTGCATTTTTAGCTGTTAAAATATTTGTTTAGTTGGAAAAAGCTAATACTGAATGAAATAACTAATGCAAAAATACAAAAAAAAACAGCAATCGCATACAAAACGTTGTATAGAAATCATGTAGTATCACATCCTTATTCATTAAAAAAGCAAAGTTCCAATCTATGTTTTTTATTTATCTAATATTTCTTCTCCACTTCTCACCATTAAAGATTATTGTGCAATTCTTTCTTCTTCATATAATATGAGGGTAAAACTCCATATTCTTTTTTAAAGCGGGCAGCAAAGTAACTCACATTATTAAAACCGCTTGCATAAGCGGCTTCGGTACTGTTAACTCCCCCTTCCTGCAATAATTTCATGGCATGCTTGAGCCTGATTTTCTGAATAAACTCATTGGCGGATATTCCGGTTAATCCTTTCACTTTCCGATAAATCGTGGAGTGGCTCATACCCATTTTATCTTGTAGAAAGGACATATCCAGATCGTCGGAAGTAATGTTTTCTTCAATAATGTAAGTGAATTTGTCTAAGAATTTATGGTCGAGCGGATTCAATGCTAAGGTTTCTTGCATAGTGTTTTGTCCTTCTTCCATATTTTTTTCAACAAGAATAGTCTCTTTAAAACGATTTGCTATCAGTTGGGACAGTTGTTTTCGGGATTCCAAGAGATTATGTATCCGGGCACGCAGCAATTTAGCACTGAATGGCTTAGTCAAATAAGAATCAGCGCCACTTTCGTATCCCTCTTCTTTATCTTGAATTGAATTTTTGGCAGTCAACAGGATAACGGGTATATGACTGGTGCGCATGTCCTCCTTTATCTTCCGACATAGTTCAATGCCATCCATAAACGGCATCATGATGTCGCTGACTATGATATCCGGTATTTGAGCTTGTGCCAGCTTTAATCCTTCCTGACCGTTACAAGCTGTGATAACCCGATAATCATCTCCAAGTGCCCCGGCTATATATTCGCGGATGTCATCATTATCTTCTATAGCCAGTATAAGTGGAGTAAGATTGTCTGTATCTTCCTCTTCGGCGAGTATATTTACCTCTTCTCCAGCGTCCTTTTTTCCCGTCTCAATAGCCGTTTCCTCTTTGTGAAGAGCATTGGGATATTCATTGCCTTTTAACAAACGGAAGCTGAAAATCGTTCCCTTGCCCACTTCACTTTTCACTTCCAATGTCCCTTCATGCAGTTCCACTAACGACTTTACCAAAGCAAGCCCTATTCCTGTGCCGGATGCCTGATGTTTTCCTTTAGCCTGGTAATAACGTTCGAAGATATGAGGAAGTTCCTCTTGACCGATTCCATATCCGGTGTCACTGACCAGTATCTCTGTGCAATTTATGTCTGCTTCCGTAGCATCACGCATTGTCAGGATGATATCTCCTTCTGGAGTGTACTTCAGGGCATTGCTCAATAGATTATTCAGGATAGTATGAATGATTTCGTTGTCGAAATAAAGAAATGTATCTTTAGTTTCGATACGGATATGGATTTTTACTTTATCGTTACGATTTAGTTCTTTATACCGCAATCCTATTTCTGTAATCAACCTGCCCAAGTCACCTCGTAATACGCAAAGCTGTCGGTTCTGTGTCTCGGTTTTTCGGAACTCAAGCAATTGGTTGATGAGATTAAGTAGCCGCAATGCGCTATCATGTATTGTTTTTATTTTGCGGTTATAGGCTTCCGGAATCTTCGGATCGTCCGCCAAATCTTCCAATGGGCCGAGTATCAATGTCAGCGGAGTACGCAACTCATGAGTGATGTTGGTATAGAAGCGCAAGCGTTCATTATTCAATTCCTGTTCGTTTCTGCTTTTTTCTTTTTCCAGTTTAAGGACACTTTCCAATGCCAATTTACGCTTATATGAGCGAAGCCAGAAGAACACGCCTGATAATAGCAGCAGTAGATAGAATATTTTAGCATACCACGTCAACCAGACAGGAGGATGTATGCTGATGTTCATTGCGGCAATATTGGTTTCATCCCATGGCTGTTTCCGGAGCCGTGCCTTCACTTTGAATCGGTATTGCCCGGAAGGAAGATTGCGGAAAGTTACTAGGTTTTCTCCTTTAATGGATGTCCATGTGTTTGAAGCCCCTTCTATTAAGTATGAATATTCCACCTGATTGATTTGTGAAAAGTCAGGAATAGAGAATGCAATACTGAAGGAATTCTGGTCATAGGGCAAATGGATGGTACCTTTATTATCGGCAATCAAAACTTCTTCCTCCCTATTATTGTCCTGACTGTTAACACTTCTGCATTCGAGGATTCGGACCGGTGATACTTGTTCCGAACGGAACACATCCTCGGGATGAAAGTAGCATACACCATCTTGTGAACCGAAGTAAAGTGTTCCATCCTGCGATGATGCGGTGCAACCGTCCAAAAAGCTTCCAAGTGGAATGCCATCACGAAAGTCGTAATGCCGCATGGTTTGTCGCTTCCTGTTGAGCATGGAGATTCCTTTGTCGGTACTGAACCAAATGTTACCCATTTGGTCTTCTTGAAGTGCATGTATATAAATGTCTTCCAATCCTTGCTGATACCTGTAATTTTTGAATTGTTCCGGATGCCGGGTATCTTCAAAATACCCGATGCCATGGCGAGTGGCTACCCATACGCCGCCTTGTTTATCCATATAAAATTGGTGTATTACATTCGAACAGAACCCTTCTGCTGTACTGATATGTTGAAGAAGGTGGTCATTCCGGTCATATATGTAAATCCCTGCTCCATAAGTACCTATCCATAAATTACCCTGTTTGTCATGTAGGATGCCGAAGATTGATTGGCTCTGTATCTCTTTGTAAACGCCATCCTGTTTATGGAATTCTCCTTTTTCATAAGTATAGATTCCCTTTGAGCCCATCCATATTTTACCGTCAGGCGCTTTATATTGAGTATATATATCTTTGTTGGATGCAGAAGCAATGCGCGATATCTGAGAAGTTCTGCAATTCAGTTTCAGTAGTCCGTCGTCGTACAAGCCGAACAAAAGGTCGTCTCCATCCTCCAGTATGCTGTTAATGCGGGCGTATGGCCTTGTAAGGAGAGGAGTAAGATCGAATGTCTTTATCAACGTACCTTCCTTAAATACGGCAATCTCATTCTCATTGGCGAGCCATATTTGTTGATAGTTATCCACATAAACGCCATTGACCGATTTGTATTTTATACCCAGTTCCATGTAGGGCAAGGTACGGAAAAGGGGTGAAGTATGCCCGATAAAGTCAATGCCACGGCTATGGTTTCCTATCCAGATGTTCCCATACGAATCTTGTAACAGACTTCTGATATTTTTCGATGAGAGACCGTACTGGTTATAAGTAGCAGTGATATTCTTGAACTTGATAGGGGAAGAGTTCATATAAGAAATACTACGTAAATCAAGAATACTTATGCCACCAATATCGGTAGCTATCCATAACTCGTTATCATTCATCTCTGTTATTTCATAAATATGATCGGAAATAAGTGAGTTGGGGTCATGTGGATTATATCGGAAAACATGGAATTTTTCAGTCAATGGATTGAATAAGGCAAGGCCTTGGTGAGTTCCTACCCAAATGTTCTCCAAATGGTCGATATAGATACTATACACCCGGTCACCGGGCAGGCTTTCCGGATTACCGGGGTCATGTCGGTAATGCTTCAGCTTTTTTGTTTTCAGGTCAAGGATACTCATGCCTTCTTCTACGTGGCCGATATACAGTTTTCCCTTCTTGTTATCACAGAGCGAGAGAAACGAGCCGGGCAAGCCTTCCATATTATCGCGAGAATAACTTTGTGCTTGTTTGGTGGTTTTATTGTAATGAATAAGTTTGCCGAATCTATTGGCTATCCATATCCCATCGGTCGATAAAGAGAATGCCATAATATTGTTGTTCATCTTTAAAGAATCGAATGGAGTAGGAAACTCAAAACGCTGGGTGACACAATTCAGTATACTGACTCCGCTTTTGGTACCTATCCACAGTTTATCAGTTTCCCGGTCATATAATAAGGTATTGAGCGAATTTCCGGCTATATCGGAATTATTAGTGTCATACATTTGAAAAGTCCTACCGTCAAACCGACTTAATCCTGCTTCGGTAGCTATCCAAAAATAGTTGTGCTTATCTTGAACCATATCTACGACCAGGCTGTTGGACATACCATCTTCTAGCCCCCAATGGTGGAAAATGTAAGATTGGACAGCACCCCTCATTGGAAAAGAAAAAAAATAAATTAAAAATAATAGAGTATTTATCTTCTTCATCATAAATATATTAGGTCTAATCTAATGCTTTTTATCTGCAAGCAAAGTTACAATAATATTGAATTTAAAGGTATATATTTTATGATTGATTACACAAATAATCGTTCAAAATACAATAGAAATCAGTCATTGAATTATTTATATCAATTCCTGATCTATGTGTGGTATAGGATATGAATATTCAATAATAAATTTGCACCCAATAACAGTTTCTATTTCGATTAAATAAAACTATGAAATCACATGAAGCAATCTTAATCAGGAATAATATACAATTGATAACTTCCGCCTATAATGCATATAGACAAGTTATTTACTTGCATGTATGTTCTCGAATAGCCAATGTTAAAGATGCAGAAGATATCGTGCAGGATGTTTTTCTACATTTGATGAATTGCCAACAAATCATATGCAAGGATGCAATAAAATCTTTCGTATATACAATTGCAAATAACTTGATAAATGACTATTTACGCCGTTTTTATCGCCACCAAGCATATACCTTATATATTTGGGAACAGGCGTCTAATTTGTACGATGAAGAAGAAAATTATATTGCCCGAGATTTAGAAGCATTCGAATTATATTTAGTGAAACAACTTCCTCCTCAACGACAAAAGATTTACTTATTATCTCGCTATGAAGATCAGAATACGTATGAGATTTCCCAAAGAATGCACCTTTCTCCACGTACCGTAGAAAATCACCTCTGGTTAGGGCGTAAGAGTGTGCGTGAATATATTAGGCGTTTTATATAAATAAGCATCTTACTATATTTTTACATAAGTTTAATTTTAAACTCTAATTGTTATGAAAAGGGATCATTTTAAACCCTTCCAAAAGAGGATGTTATTCTCAACAGTCCTTACAACAATATTGGGGACAGGGAATCCACAGATTCTCTGTGCGGAAACAAATGCAGTTCAGGTTGTAATGCAGACAAGTACTGTGAAAGGAACTATCATGGATGCCAATGGTGAAGTAATTATCGGTGCTACTGTCCGGTTAAAAGGCATTCAAAATGGTGTTATATCAGATCTTAACGGAAATTTTTCTATTCAGGCTGATCCAGGAAATGTATTGGTTATCTCCTATGTAGGTTATCAAACCCAAGAGGTAAAGTTGAAAGGTCGTACATCACTTACCATTACTATGCAAGAGGATTCTGAAATGTTGGATGAAGTGGTGGTAACCGGATATGGAACACAGAAAAAAGCGTCCCTTACCAGTGCAATCAGTCAGATTCGTGGTGAGGAAGCATTCAAGGATCGTAGTGTGAGTAATCCGACAGTTGCATTGCAAGGTGCGATACCAGGATTGGTTGTCACCCGTTCTTCTACCCGTCCCGGTAGTGAAGGAGCTGCCATGAAAATTCGTGGCGATGTATCAATCAACGGTAATTCAAGTCCTCTTGTACTGATTGACGGCATGACCAGTTCTTTGGATGAACTGAATGCCATGGAACCGAATGATATTGATAACATATCGGTATTAAAAGATGCTTCCGCAGCTATCTATGGCTCACGTTCGGCTTCGGGGGTAGTATTGGTTACCACCAAGCGCGGAAAGAAAGGGAAGGCCCAGATTTCTTACAGCGGTTCTTTTAGTACTACCGTTGATGGGTTACGTGCGAAACTGACGGATAACGCTCAATGGCTCGACATGTTCTACGAAGCACAATATAATGATGCAGCCGTTAAAAATCCTGATTTAATCGGGAAAGTGGATGAAAATGGGAACAGTATGCTGGAAAATACCAGTGGTTTTTGGTGGATAATGGGGCAAAACAGTGTTATGTCGGGTATCAATACGGAAACCAATGAACCATACTATGGCCGTACGTTGTGGGAGGCGTTGCGTCGGGGTGACTCTTTTACACTGAACAACAACGGAACAATTATGCGTTATCAACCGGACGTCTACCTGATGGACGAACTTTACGGACAAGCTTTCTCACACCGCCATAATATCAACATCTCCGGAGCGGATGAGAAATTCAGTTATCGTGCTTCTTTAGGTTATGCTGACAATAATTCCCAGTTGAAAGTGGCCGACGATGGTGAAAAGAAATACAGTGCCCGCCTCAATATGGATTACCAAGCGAATAGATTCTTGAGATTTGAAAGCGGAATGTCTTTTGAGAAACGTAATATAACAAAGCCCAGTACGGACGTAGGTGCAGGTTATATGGATCCTTGGTTCTGGCCCTTGTATAATGAGCAGGGAAAGTTCTACGATACTTTTGGCGGACGTAACGTGCTCGGCGGTTTGGTGGGTGGCGGTCATGTCAAAGATAACCGTACTATCTTTCGCGGAAACATGAAAATGACCATAGACCTTCAAAAACTGACTTCCGGTCTCTCCGTATCGCTGAGTGGCGCTTATAAGCAATCACAGAAAGAGGTGCAGACCCAAAAGACCATGATACAGTATTATGACTGGACGGGTAATCCGCAGAAGAACCGCCAAGGACCGGGTTCATTGAAGGAAGAAATAGAAAAATGGGAAAATTATAATTTGGGAGCTTTCATTAATTATCAGCGCACTTTTGCCGATGCCCATCGCGTGGAAGCTATGTTAGGTATGACTGCTGAAGATGAAACCTGGAAGAAAGTAACTGCCGAACGGAAGAAAGGTGAAATGTTCGAAGGGGCGGGCTTATCGGACTTAGACGTATGGATAGGCGGTGACGACAACACTGCCGGTGGCGGAAATACATCCTGGTCACTGCTTTCTTATATAGGAAGGCTGAACTATGGCTATAAGGACAAATATCTGATTGACTTGCTCGGCAGACGTGACGGTTCGTCGAAACTGCATCCGTCGCAACGCTGGAAAAACTTCTATTCTGTATCTGGAGCTTGGGTTATCTCGCAGGAAGAATTCATGAAGAGATTTGCATGGCTTGATTTCTTAAAGATACGTTATAATTATGGTATGACCGGAAGCGTAGAAGGAATAGGCATATACGAACGTTATGCAACCTTGAAGACCGGAAGTGAATATTTTGGTAGCGGAAGTCTGAGTGCCCAGCCTTGGCTGAAGATAGACGGTATGAGATCGGCAGACCGCACATGGGAAACATTCAAAAGCCACGACGTCGGTGTAGATATTACGGTATTGAACAACCGCCTTTCTGCTACTTTCGATTGGTTTCAAAAGACTAATGAGGGAATGTTTATTGGAGTAACTTATCCGGCATTGCTTGGAGCTTCAGCCCCTAAGACCAATAATGGACGTTTCCGCACACATGGCTGGGAACTCTCACTTAATTGGCGTGACAAGATAGGTCAAGTAACCTATAATATTGGCGGACAACTTTCCGACTCCAAATCAAAAGTACTTAAACTCCAGAATAATGAAAATGTTCCCAATGAAGGAAAAAACAGCAACCGCCTCGTTGGTATGCCCCGCGATGCTATCTATGTATATGCTACGGACGGGCTGTTTCAAACTCAAGACGAGGTAGATGCTTACTACGAAAAATATTATTGGAATGCCACACACGATGGACCCAAACAGAATAATATTTTACCCGCGCCACGCTCCAAACAGACCAACACACTACGTCCCGGTGCTCGTAAATTGGTAGATAGCAATGGCGACGGTGCGATAACCAAGGAAGACTTAGTATATGCCGGTGATGCAGCTCCCCACCTTACTTTTGGTCTGAAAGCCGGTTTGGAGTGGAAAGGCATTGATTTCTCCGCTTTCTTTCAAGGAGTAGGCAAGCAGAAAGTGCTTCGTACAGGAAACATCTATGCGCCTTGGGTGGCCAATTACACCATGCAAAACAGTGAATATATGGGAAAGATGTGGAGTGAGGAGAATCCCACGGCAGAATATGCCATTGCTTCCCGTGATGCTAATTTTAATAAATGGAACTATCAAAATAAAGATGTCAGTGTGCAGGATTCCAAATACATCCGTCTCAAATCACTGGTAGTAGGCTATACTCTGCCACGTGCCTGGACACAAAAAGCAGCCATCAGTAAGTTGCGTATCTATTTCTCCGGCGAGGACTTATGGGAATGGACGAAAATCAAAGACGGATATGACCCCGAACACGGAGAAGCGTCCAATAATACTTTCCCATTCAGCCGTTTGTTGTCATTTGGCGTGGATGTTACATTCTGAGACTGATAACCCTTTACCTATTTATTTTAAAACAAATTGCAATGAACAAAAAACATTTATACTTTTTCGCTGCCCTTTTCCTCGGTTTTTCGATAATGACCACCGGGTGCAGTGATTTTCTCGACAAAGAACCCATGTCATCCGGTACCGAAGCCATCGCATTTAAAAATGCAGAACAATTTGAACAAGCCGCCAATGCCCTCTACCACATGGAAGGTTGGAAGACTTATGAGAATAAAAATAATTATGAATTTGACGGTGGCACCGATTTGAGAGGTTTTGGTTCCAACGGTGGAGGTTCGGCAGGTGAAGGCAATACACGCGCTTGGAATAAGCCTTATGAGTTTATTCGTGAATCAAATATTGTGCTGGAGAAAGCGATCGAATATACGGGTGACCAGTCCGAAATAGCGGCCTCAGTCGGCACGGCTTATTTCTTCCGTGCCTGGCAACATTATTACCTGTTAACCCATTTTGGAGGCGTACCTATTGCCGACCATTCTTTTGATGTGACCGATCCGGCCTTATACGGTCCGCGTAGCAGCCGCTATGAAGTAGCGAAGTTTATTATTGACGACCTCCGAAAAGCGGTTAATCTCTTGCCCAAACAAGCCGAACTTAATGATGAGGATTACGGCAAGGTGACTACCGAAGCTGCAAAATCGTTTTTGGCGCGTGTGCTTCTTTATGAAGCTACCTGGGAGAAATATGTGCCAGGCATTGGCTATGACCTTGACGGGGATGGTACTTCTATCGGTGCCGGCACTGCCAAGCCCGAAGGTTATCCGAGCGTAAATGAAATGCTGACCGAAGCCAAGCAGATGTCGCGCGAGGTTATTGAAGAGGCTGAGAAAGGTACCTTTCAACTGTGGAATGAATGTGACTCCTTGAGTTATTACTATCTTTTCAGCATTGATGAGAAAGGCGGCAATATCTGTAACTTCATGGGTGCCGGAAAAGCTACAAACAAAGAGTTCATTTTCAGCGTGAAATATGACTATGATGTAAAACGTTCCAAGGCAAACATAGCTCATACGCTCTGTTCCAACCAAGGTTTCAGTTATAGTGCTATCTTTGCACGTTCTTTCCTTTGCCGCAATGGGCTTCCCTTACGTATTAGCCGCACCGGGCGCATGGAAGATGCTCAAAACAATCCTCAATTCAGTGGTTACGATACTTTCACCGGTGAATTCTATAACCGGGATTATCGTTTTGTGGGTTGCACCTATATACCGGACCGTTCGTCTTGGAAAGGCGATAAAGACTATGGCATCCCATGTACAGAATTGGGCAAACCATATCCGGACCCAGTTTTCCCTGAGGTGCCTTACAATCCTAATGACCCGGCCTTCTCCAGCAAAGCGGCTGTGTTTACTCCGACACTCTATGGAGGTACTCACAGCGGTTATAGTAGCCGCAAATTCATGCCCGAAGGCGGTGCGCGTGCCAATGAAACCGAATCACCCGACTGGCCTCTCATTCGCCTTGCCGAAGTACACCTTATCTATGCTGAGGCTACCTGTGAACTGGGTGGTGGTGAAATTTCTGATGAAGACCTTGATTTCTCTGTAAACAAAAATCGTACCCGTGCCCGAGTTGCACCTTTGACAAACGGGCTCATTGCCGGAATATGGGATGCAGGCTGGTGGGACCATACACAGAACAAGACAGTCTGCAAAAAGATGAATATGTTGGACGAAATACGCCGTGAACGTGCCTGTGAACTCTACGGTGAACGTTTGCGCTGGGATGATTTGAAACGTTGGGGAGTAGCCCACATTTATGTCACTGGACAGAAACTGGGACGACAAGTTTATAATTCTGCTTATATGACCAACTTTGCCAATGATGCCACTCATCACGGCGATCCCTGCTATATGCCCGATACCTATCCATTGACGTATGGCGTATATGAGGGCACGGGTCCGTCAGATCCTGACTATGGGCGCAGCATTGTAAACGACCCAGCCAACTCGCTCTATACCCAGCGTGACTATTTGACTCCTATTCCTTTAGGACAGATACGTCTCAACCCACAGTTGAAACAGAATCCCGGATGGTAATATGGCATTTTATTAAGATTGGTTTTAATAGGTAACATATAAATCTTGAAGTCTTTCCTTCATTCTCCGAAAGGATAACAAGAGAGTGAAAGGGGAGACTTCTTTCTATTAATTTCTATATCATGAGACTTCCCACTTTATACGCAAGCATTGTACTTGGAAATTTATTTCCCGGAGGAACCATTGTACTTCCTTTCATTTTTTGGATGATACAAAGAGAACATGACAAACCAAACGCCATGTTAAAAATACAACTTCTTAATATTCTCAATTTCCAACTTACCCTGATGGTCTTTAACTCCGTATATCTTCTTACCTTTTGCCTGATACAATTTGATTATATTCGGAACGAGCAATCAATTAATTATATTTATTTAGCTGTCCCGGTTTTAATAAAGTTCTTCTATTCTTTCTGTTATCCCATTTTTATGGCGATTCAGACGAAAGTCACAGGCTGGGTCAGAATCTACTATCCGAAAATCATACAATGGATAAGTTAATGACTGATTACTATTGTCATCTGAACGATAAATGCTATATGTTTCTCCTTTTTTATTTCACCTTTGCAGCTATAATAATACAATAACATGAAAGGCATATATTCTACAATGCAGATCAAAAAAAGAGTGGCGATAATGGTCATTTATCTTTTTATATTAGGTACAGCCTATAGTCAAGTGCCCAGTTCTCAATGTTGTCCTAAAACTTCTCCGTTTGAGGGCTATCTTTTTGCATACTTTGAAGGAAAAGGAGACAAAATGCAACAAGAACAACTACGCTTCGCCGTAAGCCCGGATGCAATAAACTGGTATGCACTTAATAACAATCGCCCCATACTCTCATCAGAAGAGATATCGCAGACCGGTGGCATACGCGACCCGCACATTCTCCGAGGAGAAGAAAGTAGCTCATTCTATATGGTAGCTACCGATATGTTCACCATGAAAAACGGATGGGACAGTAACCCGGGCATTATCCTGATGAAATCGGTCGACCTAACAGAATGGAGCCACAGCATCATAGATATAGCCAAGTTATGTCCTAAAAAGTTCGGGAATGTAAAATGGGTATGGGCGCCACAAACCATCTATGACGCGAAGGCAAAAAAGTATCTGGTATATTTTACCATACGTTTTAAGGATAAGCCCGGTTTGGATTTCTATTGCGCATACGCCAATAAAGATTTCACCGGATTTGAAAAAGAGCCCAAACTGATGTTCAGTCCCAAGTATGGAGGCATTGACGGCGATATCGTTTACAAAGACGGCGTCTATCACTTTTTCTACAAGGGAAACATAAAAGATGAGAACGGTAAAGAGGCCATGAACGGTATACGGCAGGCTACATCCCGTTCACTGCAAGGCCCCTGGAAGGAACTGCCGGAATTTCTGGATGCCTATTGCCACACTTCTGTTGCTGTGGAAGGTTCCGGCATCTTCAAACTCAATGACTCGGAAGAATACTTGCTGATGTATGATTTATATAAATCCGGAAGGTACGAGTTTCAGCGGAGCCGCGACCTGTTGAAGTTCACCTCAAAGCCGGAAAGCTTTACAAAGGATTTCCACCCGCGGCATGGGAGCGTCATCAGCATTACGCGTGAGGAAGCGCGCCGATTACAGGAGAAATGGGGAGGAGTGCCTGCCCCCCTGCTACGTCCTGTCGATGCGTCAGACTGTTACCGTTTTACAGCTAAAGGGAATCCTGTCATTACCCATCTGTACACGGCAGACCCGTCGGCATGGGTTCAGGGAGATACACTTTGGCTGCATGTTGGGCATGATTTTGCCGGTGGACAGGCTCGATATAAGATGACGGGCTGGCTGGTATTCTCGACCACTGATATGAAGTATTTCACCGAATATCCGGTATCTTTGAAATTGTCTGACTTCAAATGGGCGGCAAAAGGCGATGCCTATGCCGGACAGATGGTCGGACGCAATGGAAAATATTATTGGTACATCAGTACGAACGGGCATGGCATAGGGGTAGCCACCTCCGATAATCCGCAAGGGCCTTATAAAGACGCATTGGGAAAACCACTTGTAACATACAAAGATTGCTTTGATTCCACTCATTCATGGGCATGCATAGATCCTGCCGTATTTATAGACGATGACGGAACAGCATGGCTGTTTTGGGGGAACAAGGAATGCTATTATGTAAAGTTGAAGGACGATATGATTACCTTGGATGATGATATAAAGCGTATCAACTTCCATGGTTTCGACTTTACCGAAGCTCCCTGGATTCACAAACATGAAGGGAAATACTACCTGAGCTATGCTGCCGGATTTCCCGAAAAAACAGCGTATGCCGTGGCCGACCATATTGAAGGCCCTTATGAATATAAAGGCATTTTGAATGAGTTGGCAGGCAATTGCAATACCAACCATCAGGCTATTGTCAAATTCAGGGGAGAATGGTACTTCATCTACCATAATGGAGGATTGAAAAACGGAGGAAGTGCCAGCCGTGCCGTATGCATTGACAAATTGTATCACCAGGCAGATGGAACCATTAAGCGGATTAAGATGACCACCGAAGGAGTTGAAACAGTGCAATGAATATCATTATATAATTATAAGCCAATGGAACAAAATAACATTTTTATTGATCGTACAAGAAACGCAGGAAAGTACATTTTGACAGCTATATTGCTAATCCTGATATCTATGAATCCTTTGCCGGTCAAGGCAGAAGGGAAAGTTATAACTTATCCTGCTCCGTCCGAAGCTGTGATGAATAGGGATTTTACTGTCGAGGTACGTGTAAAAGGTGATGCCCGGTGGGAAGAAGTTCCCTCCTATTTGGTTAAAGTGGATGAAGTGAAAGGAACTGCTCACCAAGTGGAAGCTGCTTCTATGGCATATTTTGATTTTTCCGGGAAAGTTGAAGTAAGGGTGACATATAATAAAGGGGAAATCCATAAGGCAGAAGTGCGTCCCCAGTCATATAATATTAAACCGGAAGTAACCGGGAATGCGCTGACCTTCATACTTGACCGGCCCCGTAACCTTTCAGTGGAGGTAAACGATGATATCTTTCATAACTTACACCTGTTTGCCAATCCGGTAGATTCGTTTGTACTGGATAAGAAAGATAAAGATTTGATTTACTTCGGTCCCGGCATCCATCGGTTCGAAAACGGAGAATTTAAGATTCCGTCGCGAAAAACCGTGTATGTGGCAGGTGGAGCAGTTATCATGGGACGCATGCTTATAGAAGATGTGGAACATGTCCGCTTGCTGGGCCGGGGAATCATCGATTGTTCGGTGAAGATGGGCATCAGAATATCCCGGTCGCGAAATGTGCTGGTGGAAGGGTTGTTTACAACTCAATGCGCCACAGGAGGCTCGGACAATGTAACTATCCGGAATGTAAAAAGCATCAGCTACTATGGATGGGGTGATGGGATGAATGTGTTTGCCAGCAACAATGTGCTGTTCGACAGGGTATTTTGCCGGAATTCCGATGACTGCACCACCGTGTATGGAACGCGTAAAGGCTATAAAGGGGGATGCCGGAATATCACCATGCAGAACTCCGTACTTTGGGCAGACGTGGCGCATCCTATTTTTATCGGACTGCATGGCAACTCCCAAAAGCCGGAAATCCTGGAAGATTTGAATTATGTAAATATAGATATCCTCGATCATAACGAGAAACAGATAAATTATCAGGGATGCCTTGCAATCAATGCGGGAGACAACAATCTGGTACGTAAAGTCCGGTTTGAAGATATCCGTGTGGAAAACTTCAGGCAGGGACAGCTGGTAAACCTGCGCATATTCTATAACAAAAAGTATTGCACGGCACCGGGAAGAGGCATTGAAGATGTATTGTTTAAGAATGTTTCCTATACAGGCGACCGGGCAACAGTTTCGATAATCGAAGGATATGACGAGGAAAGAGGAATACGGAATATTCGTTTTGAGAACCTTCGTATCAACGGCAAAGTCATTTATGACAATATGCCCGGCAAGCCTACATGGTATCATACGGGAGATATGGCGGATATTTATGTGGGGCCTCATGTGCAAGAAGTAACTTTTAAGAAATAACATAGCTTGGGACAAAGAAATATTAATCTGATTTACACATGAAAAATAAGAAAAGCATTTTCGCCTCCGCCTTCTGCGCCCTCTTGGCATGGAGCGTGCAGGCACAAACCGTGAATTGGTTCAGCAGCAGTGACAATCATTACTGGCAACGACAAAAGGTCAGGCTGGAAAGCCGGCCGCAACGCACCCCCGACCTCATAGTGAAAGCAGACGCACCCCTATCCGTATTCCGCAACTGGGGGACCTGCTTCAATGAACTGGGCTGGGATGCCCTCAACCTGCTTCCGCGGCAAGAGCAGGAAGAAATCCTGAAGAACCTTTTCTCGCCGGAAGGCGACTTGAAATTCACCATGGGGCGTTTCTCCATGAATGCCAACGATTATGCCCGCAACTGGTACAGCTGCGACGAGGTGGACGGAGACTTCGGACTGAAGTATTTCAATATAGACCGGGATAAAACAACTCTAATTCCTTACATCAAAGCCGCACAACGGTACAATCCGGACATGACGTTCTGGATGTCGCCATGGTCGCCCCCTTCGTGGATGAAAGCGAACCGCCACTACGCCGTGCGCAGCAGCGCCAAATACAATGACATGTCGCCGCTTTCGGATGAAATCCTTTTTCAAGGCAGCCGGGAGAAAGATAAGGCCCTGTTTCCTCAACAGCTTGCCGTGCAGGACTACTTTATTCAAGATACGCGCTATCTGCAAACGTATGCCGACTACTTCTGCCGCTTCATCTCCGCCTACAAGGAATACGGCATCCCGGTAAGCATGGTCATGTTCCAGAACGAATCATGGAGCTACACGGTTTACCCCGGTTGTGCCTGGACTGCCGAAGGCATTATCCGCTTCAACACCGAATATCTGGCGCCGGCATTGAAGAAGCGGCACCCGGAAGTGAAGCTCTACCTGGGAACGATCAACACCAACCGCTACGATGTTATCGACCAAGTACTTTCGGACCCCCGCATGCCCGAATCCATACAAGGAGTGGGCTTTCAATGGGAAGGCGGGCAGATACTTCCCCGCATCCGGGAGAAATATCCGCAATACCGCTACGTGCAGACCGAAGGAGAATGCGGCTGGGGTTCCTTTGACTGGAAAGCTGCCGAACACACCTTCGAGCGCATCAACCATTATCTGGGGAACGGCTGCGAAGAGTACACCTTCTGGAACGCCATCCTTTGCGACGACGGGACGAGCGGATGGGGATGGAAGCAGAATGCCCTGATCAGGGTCGATTCGAAATCCTGCCGCGCCACCTTCACGCCGGAATATTATGCCGTGAAGCATTACAGCCATTTCATAGCCCCCGGCTCCGAAGTGATTGCCTGCCTGTCCGGCAAAGAAAGCGGAATGCCCGTACTGGCAGTGCGTACGCCCCAAGGCAAATACGTAGTGATGGCGGCCAACTTTAAGGATTCCGAACGGGCGCTGACGATGCAAATCGCCGGCCGTTATCTGAATGTAAAACTATGTGCTCACTCACTCCATACGTTCCAACTATGAAAAGCGGCTTTATGACACTGAGAAATATATTGTATGCGGCACTGTCCGTCATCTCTCTCGGCCCGATCCTGGCACAGGGAGACAATGGGCGGACAAAAAACGGAGCCACTCCACGGGTGATTTGCTATACGCGTGCGGAAATTGCCCCCAAACTGGGCAACGCGCTCCATTTGGGATATAGCGAGGACGGACTGCACTACGTGGCATTGAACAACGATGCGTGCGTAATGGCGCTCCGCAAGGTAGACGACGAAGCGGGACTGTCGGAAAAGCAACGGATTCAAGGCGTCATGAAGACGCTTGCGGCTCCCTGCCTGTTCCGGATGAAAGAGGGCGGTTTTGGAATAGTTGCACTCCGGACCGACCGGAATGGCATGCCCGATGTTTCCGCCGCCGGAGTTTTCTTGCTCATCAAGAGCCCCGATTTAGTCCATTATGAACCGGAACGTCTGTGCCATTTGCCTACTAAGGAGATGCTCGAAACCGTCTTCTGCGAATACGATGCATCTGCAAAGGAATATAGAGTCCGATGGAAAACAAAAGGAAGAACCTTCCAAAGCCATACTGCCGACTTCGTTCACTTCGCGCCCATAAAGGCAATCTCCGAACCGGATGAAGTGTCGGAAGGGATTGTGCAGGACTGGCATAACTTCCGCAATGCCCGGTTCGGAAACGCACTCGCCCTGACAGCCGAAGAGGGCAAATACTTAAAGAACAAACTCGGGCGGATTGTCAACGTGGGCATTTTACCGTTAGAAATGACCGTTCCGGCTTCCCGGTCCGTAGCGGCAGACGTCCGGAGGAAGAAAGCGACCTTGCTCTATAGCGACGGAAGCCGGGCGGAGAAACGGGTGATATGGAATGAGGAGGACTTGAAACACCTTTCCACGGCACGCCCGGGAACTTACACCATCCGGGGAGAAATCTTTCAATATTCACTGGATTACCCGGTTGCCATATCGAACCGTGCAGATCCGAACATACTGTATTATCAAGGACGCTACTATCTGGTATCTACCTACGAGGTGGAATGGAACCGCATCGTCATCCGCCGTTCCGAAACGCTGGACGGCTTGTCCGATGCCAACAGAAGCCGCTGGCAAGAGGCTGTCCTGATAAAGGGAAACAAAGAACACTGGGCACCGGAACTGCACCTCATCGGTTCCCGTCTCTACATGTTGCTCGCCATCAACAGGGAAGACGGAATACAAGCCTACATGATGCAGTTGAAAGAAGGCGGAGACCCGATGAAACAAGGCGACTGGAGCGCCCCCATCCGGGTAGTGGGACGGGACGGGAAACCGATAAAGGACAGTGGGAAAACGGAAGGAATCACGCTGGATATGACTTACTTTGAAGATGGAGGGAAATCTTACGTCTGCTGGTCGGACAGGAAAAAAATCTTTCTGGACGGAAAGGGGGTCGATCCGGGACCTGTCCTGTGCATCGCTACGGTAGATCCTCGGGAACCGTGGAAACTGACGAGCGCGCCGGTCATTATCGGTTCGGAAGCCTATAGCTGGTCTTTCTGCCGCACTCCTCTGCAACTGGCCGAGGGGCCCTTTGTGTTGGAAAGCAACGATGACAGAATCTATATGGTATACTCCGGCGGCGGTGTCACAGGGGGAAATTATGAGGCAGGAATGCTCACGGCGCCTAAAGGCGGCAACCTGCTGGACCCGGCGGTTTGGACCAACTCGCCTCGCCCGTGGATGAACAACGGCTCGCCTGTTTCCCAGACCGGTCCCGGACACAATTCATTTGTGCGGGACGAATATGGCAACCTGTATAACGTTTATCACAGCGGCCATCGTCCGCGCCACACAGGCATCTGTCCCGTCCATTTCCGTTTTGACGGTTCGCCGGTCATTGACATGGCTCCCTATGAGGAAGTGAATCCGAATTTCAAACAAGTCGGGATGTGCGTCCGCATCACCTCGTCTGCTGACCCCCAATAATTTAAATCATAATACCAATATGAATGTATTCAAAAAAACCGCCTTGCTGCTGACCGGCATGGCATTATCCACCTCTATCTGCCTCGCCCGGGAAGTGCGGCAGACCGAGCAAGGCATCCGCTGCACCACGCAGGACATGGATGTAAGTATAGAATTCTACTCGCCCGGCATCGTCCGCGTGTACAAGACGCCGGCCGGAAAGCCTTATGAGAAACAAAGCCTGGTCGTCACCAAGACCCCGGAACAGACACCGGTCACCTTCTTAAAGAGTGAAGATGGATGCATATCGCTCCGCTCTTCCCGCTTGGCAGTCATCCTGAATACTGCCACGGGAGGAATCAGCTTCCGCACCGCCGATGGCAAGCCTTTGCTTGAAGATAAGGATTATGGCACTTCCTTCACCCCCAAGCAGGATGCCGGCAAGGCGTCCTATCAGGTGCGCAGCGCCTTCCGGCTGGAGAAAGACGAACCGGTATACGGCATCGGACAGGTGATGGACGGACGGTTCAGCCGCCGCAACTCGATGTATCACTTGCAGAACGAAAACATGTTCACCTATTCTCCTTATTTCATGTCGCCCGTCAAGGGGTATGCCGTGTACTGGGATAACTATTCCATATCCGACTTCATGGATTCTCCGCAAGAGCTGGCTTTCCAGGGACTGGGGCAGTGTGCCGACTATTACTTCATGTACGGCGGCACGCCGGACGGCATCATCTCCCAGGTGCGCAATCTCACCGGGCATGCCCCGATGCTTCCCCTCTGGGCGTACGGATTCTTCCAAAGCAAGGAACGCTATCACACGCAGGACGAACACCTGGGTGTCCTGAAAAAGTATCGCGACCTGCAGATACCCATCGACTGCGTGATACAGGATTGGCGCTACTGGGCTGAATACCACAAGACCGACAGCGCATGGAACTCCCACAGCTTCGACCCCGAACGCTTTCCCGAACCCTGGAAATGGGCGGATGAAATCCACAGGCTGAACGGCAAGCTGATGATTGTGGCATGGCCGGGATTCGGTCCTCGGACGGAACAGTACAGAGAGCTGAAATCCAAAGGCATGCTGGTGGACTTCGACACCTGGCCGCCCCGCAGCGGTGCCAAACCGTATGACGTGTTCCACCCCGAAGCCCGTGACATCTATTGGAAGTATCTTGACAAGGGAATATTCGGCTACATCGGCAACGACGGCTGGTGGCTCGACTCTACCGAACCCGACCACATCAACCGCAAGGAACGCGACTATGACCAACCTACCCGGCTCGGCTCCTACCGCAGCGTGAAAAATGCCTATTCGCTGATGCACAACATGGGCATCGCCACGCATCAGAAGGCAGTGAACAAGGATAAACGCGTCGTGATACTGACCCGTTCGGGATTCATCGGCCAGCAACGCTACGGTTCCAACACGTGGAGCGGCGATGTACAGTCCACGTGGGACATGTTGGAAAAGCATATCCCGGCCGCCCTGAACTACACCATGATGGGCATCCCCAACTGGAACAGCGACATAGGAGGCTTCTTTGCCGGACGGTGGGGAAAGGGCGGAGGCACGAAGAACCCCCGATACCAGGAGTTGTATGTGCGCTGGATGCAGTTCGGAACGTTCTGCCCCATGATGCGTTCTCACGGGACGGACCTTCCGCGCGAGATATGGCAGTTCGGCGAACGGGGCACGTGGTGCTTCGACGCGCAGGAGAAGATGATAAAGCTGCGCTACCGCCTCTTACCTTATATATATAGCACCTCGTGGAATGTGTCGGCAAATGACGGAACCTTCATGCGCCCGCTCTTCATGGACTTTACCGCAGACAAGAAGGTGTATGGCATAGGCAACGAATACCTCTTCGGACGCTCGCTGCTGGTAGCCCCGGTGACCCGTCCCGATGTAAAGCAATGGGCGGTCTACTTGCCGCAAGGAGCCGCATGGTGGGATTTCTGGAACAACGAGAAGGTGGAAGGCGGACAGACCGTTAACCGCCCGGTCTCCAAAGACATCCTGCCACTGTATGTACGCTCGGGCAGCATCCTGCCCTTCGGGCCTGCCGTGCAGTATTCCGCCCAAAAGAAATGGGACGACCTCGAAATCCGTATCTATCCGGGTGCCGACGGCACGTTCACGCTCTATGAAGATGAGAATGACAACTATAATTATGAAAACGGCGCTTTCTCCGTCATCCGCTTCTCGTGGGACGACAGCACCCGCCGGCTGACCCTCGCCGCACGTGAAGGGCAGTTTGACGGCATGCTGAAGCACCGCAAGTTCCGCATCGTGCTGGTGGACGAAACGTCCGGCACAGGTGACCGGCCGATGAAAGTCGGAAAGACCGTGACTTATGACGGAAGACAAAAGACAGTGAAACTATAAACCGATTAAACGACTTGATATATGAACAAACGACTGAAAAGTATCTTTCTGCTCCTGCTGGCAGGCTTCCTCGCCTGCATGGCAATGCCGGCATTTGCCGCGCCTGTCACAGTAACCAACAACATGAAACGGGGAGCCTTCCCCATTGCCGCTTCCGGAAAAGCCTCCACGGTGTGGATAGACCCCGGCGACGCTCCGGTGGTAGCTACGGCGGCGGCACTGTTCTGCGAAGATGTGGAACGGGTGGCCGGCCTGCGCCCCCGGCTGGTGAACGGCGGTTCCCCGATTCCTGCCGGAACGCTGCCCGTCCTCTTTGGCACCCTGGGCAAATCGGAACGGATAGACCAACTCGCTTCCGTGGGAAAGATAGAAACGGAAAAGGTGAAGGGGCAATGGGAAACCTTCGGGATAGCCGTTGTGAAGAAGCCTTTCCCCGATGTTCCCCAGGCATTGGTGGTGTATGGCAGCGATGCGCGCGGCACGGCTTTCGGCATCTTCGAACTCTCGCGCATGATGGGAGTGTCGCCCTGGTACTGGTGGGCGGACGTCACCCCGCGGAAGCAGCCGACCGTCTGCGTGACGGCAGGCGAAAGCATCTTCGGCCCTCCCTCGGTGAAATACCGCGGCATCTTCATCAACGACGAGGATTGGGGATTGCAACCTTGGGCCGCCAAGCATCTGGACACTAAGGTGAATGACATCGGCCCGCGCACTTATGAGAAAGTCTTCGAGCTGATGCTCCGCCTCAAGTCCAACCTGCTGTGGCCAGCCATGCACCCCTGCACCAAGGCTTTCTGGTATTACAAGGAGAATCCCGAACTGGCACGCAAGTATGACATCGTGCTCGGCTCCAGCCATTGCGAACAGATGTTGCGCAACAATGTGGACGAGTGGGTGCATAACTTCCCCTTTGAATTCGGCCGCCTGCCGGGGGCTTATAGTTGGAAGAACAACAGCGAGACTATCAAAATGTATTGGAACAGCCGGGTGCAGGAGTCGAAGAACAACGATGCCATTTACACCCTCGGCATGCGCGGCATCCACGACTCCGGCCTGCCCGGTTACAGTTCGGACCGGGAACGTGCAGACGTACTAAAAGGCATCATCAAGGAACAGCGCGCGATGCTGGCTGCCAATATAGACCGCCCGGTCACCGAAGTGCCCCAGATATTCTGCCCCTACAAGGAAGCGCTCAAGCTCTACCGGCTGGGACTGGATTTGCCGGAGGACGTCACCCTGCTGTGGGCGGATGACAACTTCAGCTACATCCGCCAGTTGTCCGACCCCTCGGAGCAGAAGCGCAAAGGAGGCGGTGGCGTCTACTACCATTTCTCTTATTGGGGCATACCGCAGGATCATCTTTGGCTGGGCTGCACACCGCCTGCGCTCACGGTGTACGAACTGTTGAAGGCTTACGAAATGAACTGCAAGGAGATGTGGGTGTTCAACGTGGGCGACATCAAGCCCATCGAATACGAGATGCAATATGCTCTCGACTTTGCTTGGGACATCCGTTCGTTCGACCTGGAGAACGCCGACCTGTACGGGAAGAAGTGGGGATCCGAAATCTTCGGCCCCGAGTTTGCCGAAGCCGTTTATGAGATAAAGCGCGACTATTCGCATCTGGCTTCTGCCGGCAAGCCCGAACACGTGAACCGTGTGGATTACACCCCTTCGGAGGCTGAAAAGCGGTTGGCTGATTATGCAACGCTCGTCCGCAAGGCGGATAGTTTGCAGGCCTTCATTCCTGCCGCTTTGCAAGATGCCTATTATCAGTTGATAGCCTATCCGGTAAAGGCGAGCGCCGCCATGAATGAGAAGGTGCTCGGTTCCAATCTCAGCTTTGCGTATGCCGGGCAAGGTCGCAAAGACGAAGCCATGAGAAATGCAACCTTGTCGCGCGAAGGCTATCGGAAGATAGTGAGCCTCACCGAGCGATATAACAAGGAAATCGCCGGCGGCAAATGGGACGGCATGATGGATTATGCCCCGCGCGGAGTGAAGCACTTCTACGAATTCAAGACTGCCCGTCCCGAGGATGTCAACCCCACGGTGGCCCCTGAAACAAAGGAGCATCGCATCGAAGTCCGTGCCGACAACTACGTAAAATGCCATGCAGCCGGGCAGCAGTTCAAGACAATCAATGGCTTAGGCGTAAGCGGTGCCGGTCTTACGGTATGGCCGCTTCATATAAAGACCTACGAAGCCGCCGATATCGCTTCAGCCCCTTATGCCGAATACCGCCTCCGCGTGCGCAAGGGCGATAACCGCATCACCGTGAAGTGTCTGCCCACCTTCCCTATCTACAGCGGACTGAAGCTGCGCTATGCCATCTCCCTCGACGGTAGTGAACCGCAGTTCGTCGATATCCGGACCGAAGCCGAAACGAAGGAATGGAGCCCGAACGTGATGCAGGGATATGTCACGGGAACCACTCATTATCAAAGTGAAGCGGACGGCGAAGTCACCGCCCGCATTTATTTCCCCGATGCAGGCATGGTGCTGAGTTCATTGCTGGTTGCCAATTAGGCTGAAGAGAGCAAGGCACGGAGCGTGTCTTGCAATAGATGCGGTAGAAGGTGTGTCGTAATGCACGATGCACCTTCTTTCTTATTCATCACTATATAAATCGGTTTATTTTCTTCAAGCTGCGATAATTCGAAGATTTCTTTGATTTATGTGTCTCCAGCATCTAAATAAAGCGACAGTAAGCTCATAAAACCATCCAATCAGCCAGTTCGTACCTTCTTTTGTCAGTTTTGCACACATCTTTTTTATATTGAAGGCAATGGCTAGGAAGGCA